>SAMEA3387500__coassemble_919_pt1 | contig 29666 bp, 22 predicted proteins | sample SAMEA3387500__metabat2_high_PE_001 | metagenome-assembled genome bin SAMEA3387500 (sample SAMEA3387500) | Felis catus | biome: Faeces | place: United Kingdom | collected 2012
CTGCAGATGGCTTCCTCAACTTCAAAACCCCCGTCGAAACCAGTACAAGCCCTTATACACATAAGTTCTGCATGGTGCACAAACGAACGAGTTTCACGTTTCCCGGGTTTTACTAAAACAGTGAAATCCGGAAACTTTCTTTATCTTATACGCTCCTGTCATTTTTGTCAAGGGCTTCTTTAAAAATTGCAGGGAAAAGACGGCAATGCTGTCTTTTCTCAGGGAAACAGGACTTCCCCGCAAAACAGTTCTGCCGTCTTTTTTATCTTTTGTTTTCCTATATAAAATTATTTATGCAAATGACAGGCAACAAAATGTCCCGGACGAACCTCTTTAAGCTTTGGAGATTCTGTTTTGCATCGCTCTGTTGCATGCTTGCAGCGATTTGCAAACGGACAGCCTGGTTTTGGATTAATCGGGCTTGGCACATCTCCTGAAAGTACACTTGCTTCTTTCTGGGCTTCCTTATCCGGATCCGGAATCGGCACAGATGCCAGAAGTGCCTGGCTGTATGGGTGCAGAGTATGTGCATAAATTTCATCACTGTCTGCCAACTCAACCAGATTTCCCAGATACATAACTGCAATACGATCTGAAATATATTTGACAATATTTAAGTCATGAGCAATGAACATATAGGTAAATCCATGTTCTGCCTGCAAATCTTTTAACAGATTGATAATCTGGCTCTGAATGGATACATCAAGAGCAGAAATCGGCTCATCACACACAATAAATTCCGGTTCTACTGCCAGAGCACGGGCGATTCCGATACGCTGACGCTGTCCGCCGGAAAACTCATGAGGAAAACGGTTCGCATGCTCTTTGTTCAATCCAACTGTTTCCAGAAGCTCGTATACACGCTGCATACGTTTTTCCTTGTCATACATATTATGAATTTCCATACCCTCTGCAATAATGCTTCCCACAGTCATACGGGGATTCAAAGATGCATACGGATCCTGGAAAATAATCTGTGCTTTTCTGGAATATTCATAACGGTCTTTGGTGTGCTTTAAGCTCACAACCTTGCCGTTATATTTCATAGTTCCCTTGGTGGTATTGTAAATACCCATAACCATACGTCCCAATGTAGACTTTCCACAGCCGGACTCTCCAACCACACCTAAGGTTTCACCTTTGTATATATCTAATGTTACATCATTTACTGCTACCAGTGTCTGGTTTTTTCCCACATGGAAATGTTTTGACACATGATCCAAAGTAATCAGTTTATCCATCTGCCTAGTCCTCCTTCTTTCCCGGGAAATCAGGGTGTAATCTCCAACAGGAAGCTGTATGTCCTTCGCCCACTTCAAATACCGGCGGCTGATTTACCTGACAGATTTTCATACAATGCTCACATCTGCTGGCAAAACCACAGCCCTGAGGCGGAGCATACAAATCCGGAGGAGTACCTGGAATAGACACAAGCTGTTCTTCCTTCTTTGTATCAATAGTAGGCAGACTCTTTAAGAGCGCCTTTGTATATGGGTGTCCCGGTTTGTAGAAAATATCTCTTGCAGTACCTTTTTCCACAACTTTGCCGGCATACATAACAGCTACCTTATCCGCCAGATTTGCCACTACGCCCAGATCATGGGTAATCAGGATAATAGCTGTCTTTGTTTCGTCCTTGATTTTTCCCATAAGCTGCATAATCTGTGCCTGAATAGTTACATCAAGGGCAGTAGTCGGCTCGTCGGCAATCAAAAGCTTTGGATTGCAGGCCAAAGCCATGGCAATCATGGCTCTCTGACGCATACCACCGGAAAACTCATGAGGATACTGCTTTGCCCTCTGTTCTGCATTTGGAATCTGAACCATTTTCAAAAGGCGGACAGCTTCCTTTTCAGCCTCTGCTCTGCTAATTTTTTTCTTCTTTACCAGAGTTTCTGTAAGCTGTTTACCCACACGCATGGTAGGGTTCATACAGGTCATAGGATCCTGGAAAATCATGCTGACTTCCTGTCCACGGATATCCTGCATTTCCTTTTCGCTTGCAGCTACAATATCTCTTCCGCAAAGAGTGATGCTTCCTTCTTTAATTCTTGCAGGCGGCATGGGATTCAACTTCATAATCGTCTGAGCGGTAACACTCTTTCCGCAGCCGGATTCTCCTACAATGGCAAGAACCTCGCCCTCTTTTACATCTAATGTAACACCACGAACTGCATGTACCTCTCCTGCATAGCTGTCGAAGGAAACATGGAGATTTTCAATTTTTAAAACTTCTTCCATCGCTTTCTTACCTCCTTAATTTCGGGTCAAACGCATCACGGAGCTGGTCACCTAACAGGTTAAAGGACAACATAGTGATACAGATAAACAATGCCGGAATAACAAGTTCTGTTGGATAACTCTGGAACACGGCAATACCGGAGTTTGCCAGAATACCCCAGGACGCCTTTGGCGGCGCAATACCAAGTCCTAACATGGATAAGAACGCTTCTGTAAAAATAACGTTTGGAATATCCAGTGTAATGTTGACAATAATAACACTTAATACATTTGGTACAAGATGCAGTCCGATAATGCGGGATGGCTTTGCACCCATGGATTTTGCAGCAATAACGAATTCCTGTTCATTTAAAGCCACAACCTGTCCGCGGACAAGACGCGCCATACCGGTCCATCCGGTGAGGGAATAAGCCACGATAATGGTACCGATACCTCTCTCTAATACAGTCATCAGAAGGATAACGATAATCAGGTATGGAATACCGCTGATGATTTCTACAATACGCATCATGATATTGTCCACAATACCGCCGAAGTATCCGGAAATACCACCGTAAACAACACCTACCAGACAATCAATGAGCGCAACCACAATGGCTACGGTCAGAGAAACTCTGGCGCCACACCACATACGGACAAAAATGTCACGTCCCAGTTCGTCCGTACCGAAAATATGAACGGCTCCGCTTACCGGGTCTTTAAAGAACATAGGCTGATGTGTATAAGCCACGTTCTGATCGGAATAATTAAAAGGGCTGAACATCGGAATAAAGATTGCACCGATGACCAAAAGTCCCAGAAAAATCATACAGATTACTGCTACTTTACTTTTTTTGATACGATTAAATGCGTCCCTTCCGAAGCTGATGGAAGGACGTACAATAGATTCCATGCTGGACTCATCTGTACCTACTATTTCAAATGCGTCTGCACTGATATGTCCGCTTACGTCATATGCAGGCTTCTTTTCTCTTACTGCACTTTTCTTTGCTTTCTTACTGAACATTTTTCTACTCCTTTCCACCAGTCAGTTTTACTCTTGGGTCAATCAAGCCGTAAATCAGGTCTACAACCAGGTTGGCAAGAATTAAAAAGGTACCATAGAAAATGGTAGTTCCGGCGATAACAGAGTAGTTATTAGCCTGTACAGACTGTACAAAGTATTTACCCATACCAGGAATAGAGAAAATATTTTCTACTACGAAAGCGCCTGTAAGAACAGCGGCAACCAAAGGTCCCATAACGGTAACAACCGGCATAATGGCATTTCTTACTGCATGCTTCCAGATAATGGCTTTCTGACTTAAGCCTTTTGCTTTTGCTGTCTTAATGTAATCCTGTCCCAAAACGTCCAGCATACTGGTTCTCATCAAACGGCTGATGGTTGCCATGGAACCAAAAGCAAGAGCGAATGCCGGTAAAATTTTTGCATTTGCGCCGTTCCAGCCCATAATAGCAAAAACCTGTGTACCGGTCGCCTGATACAACTTCAGTCCCAGAAAATACTGCAAAAGGGAACCAATGATAAAGGAAGGTACGGATACACCGATTAATGCAAAGAACATAGCTGCACTGTCCCATACAGTTCCTCTCTTAATAGCAGCCAGAACCCCCAAAAGAATACCCATAATAAAGGCAAAAATAAGAGCTCTGACACCTAATTCCAGAGAAACAGGAAATGCCTGGGCAATAATATCGGTAATCTGACGTCCGTCCGGTACAGATACACCCAAGTCACCTCTTAATACGTTTCCGATATAGATGAAGAACTGTTCCATAATCGGCTTGTCCAGACCGTATTTGGCATTTAATGCCTCCATAGTTGCTTCCGGAATTGCCTTACCGCCTGAGAAAGGGTTACCCGGCAGCATGTGCATCAGTGTAAAAGTGATGGCAATTAACAGAAAAATTGTAATGACAGAATATACGATTCGTTTCAGAATGTATTTCAATTGATTAGACAATTTTTTCACTCCTTTGTATTTTTATTTCTTTCTCTTTTCCATTGCTTATGTAAAGCGCAAAATTAGAAACCTGCACTTTTATGTGTAATAACTTTACAGTTTTAACTTTGCGATTTACATCAGCAAACAAAAGAAGTCTCTGCCGGTATAAACCGACAGAGGCTGCTTTCTGCTCCTGTCTTATCGCAAATAACAGGTATTGTTACAACATTATTTTACGATTTCAGCTCCGTCTGTGAAGTCGAATTCCTGGAAACCAGTACGAGTCATGCCCTGAAGTTTTCCAGACGCAACATATGCCTTTGCACTGAAGTACAGCGGGAATACCGATGCATCTGTTTTAACCAGAAGTGTTTCTGCCTGAATCAGTAAGTCCTGACGTTTTGCAGGGTCTACTTCTTTCATAGCATCTGCAATCAGTTTGTCGTATTCTGCACTTTCATATTTACCGTAGTTGTTTCCATTTGTGGAAGTAAATAAGTCAAGATAGGTCATTGCATCGTTGTAGTCTGGTGACCAGCCTGCAAATACAATGTCAAAGTTTCCGTCCTGCATTGCCTGCAGACGAGCTTTAAATGGCATTGGTGTAATTTCTACCTGGATACCTAAAGCCTGTTTCCACTGTTCCTGATAGAACGCTGCTTCTTTCTGAGCCGCTGTTGTATCGTCCATAAGCAGAGTCCATTTTACATCGCTTGCTTTTAATCCAGATTCTTTTAATCCTTCGTCGAAAAGCTTCTTTGCTTCTTCTACGTTGTACTCTACCAATTCGCCCGCTGCATCACGATATTTTGCATCGTTTGCACCGCTGATTCCTGTCGGAACAACGCCAGTTGCCGGAACAGAACCATCTTTACGAACGTTTTCACATAAGCTGTTCAGGTCAATTGCCATACCTAAAGCACGGCGGATTTTTGCGTTGTCAAGACCTTTTGTCTTTGTGTTGTACTGGAAGTACCAGTTTCCATTATCCACATAAGAGCTTGTTTTTACGCCTTCTGCTTCTAACTGTTTGATCTGATCTCCGTCTAATTCGATACAGTCAACTTCGCCGCCTTTGAATGCGTTCATACGAGCGTTTGTATCTTTCATCATGACATATTTGATTTTTTCAATCTTAATATCATCTGCATTGTAGTAGTCCGGATTCTTTTCCAGTGTGATGTGATCATCATGTACCCATTCGGAAATTGTGTAAGGACCGTTTACTACAATCTTATCTGCGTCTTTTGCATAGCTGTCAGCACCGATTTCTTCGTATGCTTTCTGGTTTACCGGATAGTAAGATGCAAAAGAGAATAAGTGTTTTGCATATGGAATCGGGTTGATGAAGGTAACTTCCAGAGTATAATCATCAATTGCCTTTACACCCAATTCAGACGGATCTTTTGTTCCATCATATACTTCTTTACCATTTACCAGGTTATCATATACAATAAATGCATAAGTAGATGCTGTTTCAGGGTTACAGATCATCTGATAGGAATATACGAAGTCTTTTGCTGTTACAGGTTCTCCGTTAGACCACTTTGCATCCTGACGAAGTTTTAAAGTATAAGTACGTCCATCTTCGCTTACCTGTGTATCCTCTGCCAGATCCGGCTGTGGAACATCGTTTTCATCCAGCTTGTAAAGACCTGAAATCACCTCACGAAGAATATCTCCTGAAGCAACGTCTGTTGTCTTCATAGAGTTTAATTCAGGCGGTTCCGCTCTCAAGTCTACAGTTACCATGTTGTCATCAGGAGTTCCCGGATAACTTGTTCCTGTTGCTTCTGTTTTAGTGCCGTCATCAGAAGTACCTTTTGCAGTGTCTGCATTACCGGAACCTCCACACGCGCCTAAAGACAGAACCATTGCTCCGGCAAGCGCCAGTGCCAATACTTTCTTCATCTTCATATTGATTTCCTTCCTCTCGTTAGAATTTCATCTCGAAAACTTTAATGCTTTGTTTTCTTAATGTTGTGAATCAATCTTCTTTATTATAATAAATTATGAAGTTTTGTCAACTGTTTCTGGCAAAATTCTCGCATTTGTGTTTTTTTCACAAAGACAAATATCTTTCTGCCTGAAACTTTTTAAGCTATTTTTTTGAGATTTTCCACAATTTTACTGATAACTCCGTCCTTAAAGGGAGACTCTATGCCACTTTGCTGTAACAAATCAGTATGAAACTCAGAAGCGGAAATCCTGCATAATTTTAAATAGCTTTCCCATGCAGATTGACGGTCTTTATCCATCCAGATCTTATATTCAAAGGCACAGAGCTGGGCAATGACATAATCAATATAGTACAGTGGGAAACTGTAAATATGATGCTGCTTTTGCCAAAAACAGCCGCGTTCAAAGAAATCCAGGCCTGCATAATCCATGTGCGGCTTATATTCTTTCTCCAACTTTTTCCACACCTCTTTTCGCTCCATAGGAGTCATATCCGGACGGTCATAAACCTCATGCTGAAATTCGTCCACCATACAGCCATATGGTACGAAAATCACAGCGTCTTCCAGATGCATATCCGTATAAGCTGCTGTCTTTTCTTCGCCAAAGAACAGCCCATACCAGGGTTCTGTAAAAAATTCCATTGACATAGAATGGATTTCTGCTGTTTCCATCCCTATATCCGCATGTTCCCGAATGGGGTCCTCGGCTGCCAGATATCCCTGAAATGCATGTCCACACTCATGAGTCATAACGTCCACATCTCCGCTGGTACCGTTAAAGTTGGCAAAAATAAACGGCGCCTTATAGTCCGGCAAATAAGTCATATAGCCCCCTACTGCCTTTGTCTTTCTTCCAAATACGTCCAAAAGCTCATTTTCCATCATAAAGTCAAAAAACTCTTTCGTTTCCGGGGAGAGTTCTTCATACATTTTCTGTCCCGCTGCCAGGATTTCTTCCGGGGTTCCTTCCGGCTGGGGATTTCCCTCCGATCCGTACACCTGCTCATCTGTATAGGTGAGGGTTTCAAGTCCCAGACGCTCTTTTCTCTTTTCAAAGATGCTCTCTGCAAAGGGTACCCACACTTCTTTGACCTGACGTCTTAAATTTTCTATTTCCTTCCTGCCATAACAGTTTCTCTGCATACGCAGATAGCCCAGAGGCGTATAGGTTTCAAATTCCAGCTTTTTCGCCTGTTCCGTCCGATTCTTTACCAGCTTGTCATACAACTCGTCTAACTGGTCTGCAATACTGTCAAAAAATGCATTCTGCTTCTCGGCAGCTTTTCTTCTCACTTCCGGGTCTTTGCTCTTTAAATAAGGAGTCAGAAGGGACAGATTCAAAATTTCCCCTTCCCAGTCAATCTTTGCGCTGGCGAGAAGTTTTTCGTATTCTGTCACCAGAGCGTTTTCCTCCTGCATCAGAGGAATTACTTCTTCAGATACTGCTTTCATGGCAATTTCCATGTTTTTAAAAGCCACTGATCCGATTTTTTCTTCCAGTACCTTTCTGTAGGGAGATGCAAACAGCAGCTTCTGGTATTCCACACACAGATTGGAATATTCCGGCACCTGCTCATCATAATAATTCTGTTCTTTTTCATAAAATCCATCTGTAGTATCAATGGTATGACGAATGGAACAAAGAGTAACCTGGGTCTGTACCCGATCGTTCAGTTTGTAAAACTTTCTGTGAATCTCAAACTGCTCCTCTCCGCTTTTTGCCTCTGAAAGCTCTGTCATTAATCCTTTTAGCTGTTCCTTTACCTGTACAAAGTCAATTCTTTCATACGGCATGTCTTTGAATTTCATCATATGGCTTTTCTCCTTTTCTCCCTGCTCTAATACAGGTTTTTTACTTTAAATTCCCTCTCTGTTTCTCTTCTCTGGTCCTTTTTGGCAATATCCTGCCGTTTGTCATAGAGCTTTTTCCCTTTTGCCACGCCCATTTCCACCTTTACCAGGCTACCTTTGAAATAGACCTTTAACGGCACCAACGTATATCCCTTTTCCCTGATTTTTCCCTCTATTTTCCGAATTTCGTAGGTATGCAGCAAAAGTTTCCGCACTCTTAAAGGGTCTTTGTTAAAAATATTTCCTCTCTCATAAGGACTGATGTGCATACCATAGATGAACACCTCTCCTCTCTCGATTTGAATAAAAGACTCCTTAATGCTGCACTTTCCCATACGCAGAGATTTTACCTCTGTTCCCGCCAGTTCAATTCCTGCCTCATAGGTATCTTCAATAAAATAATCATGGTATGCTTTTTTGTTGTTCGCAATCAGACGAATCCCTGATTCTTTTGCCATGAACTTAATCCTCCTTTTCCAAACTGAAATCCACGGTCTTTGCAGCAATATCTGCCTGCTCTACTCTGACTCTTACCTTCTGCCCCATAGCATAGACCTTTTTGGTCATATCGCCCACAAACCGGTAATGTTCTCTGTCATAGGTATAGTAATCGTCCCGCATGGAATTCACATGTACCAGACCCTCCACGGTATTGGGAAGCTCCACATAAAGTCCCCACTCCGTCACACCGGAAATGGTTCCTTCCATCACCTCACCAATGTGCTGTTTCATAAATTCTGCTTTTTTCATTTTTACGGTTTCCCGCTCCACCTCTTCGGCTCTTCGTTCCATGGTGCTGGACTGCCCTGCTACTTCTTCCAGTATTTCTGTATAATGGCGGATTTTTGCCTCTGTCATTCTGCCCCGCAGATGTTCCTTAATAATTCTGTGAATCTGCAAATCCGGATATCTGCGGATAGGGGAGGTAAAATGGCAGTAGTATTTTGCTGCAAGACCAAAATGCCCACTGCACTGGGTCGTATATTTTGCCTGCTTCATGGAACGCAGAATCAGACGGGCAAAGAAAGGCTCCCATTCCATGCCCTCCAGCTCTTTTAAGATTTTCTGCACTTCCTTTGGACTGATTTCTTGTTTTGCTTTTTTCACTTTTATGCCTGCCTGATGTACCAGCTCCAGTACACCCTCCATTTTTTCCATATCCGGAGTATCATGGGTTCGATACACAAAAGGCAGCCCCATAAGGGCATATTCTTCAGCCACGGTTTCATTGGCAGCCAGCATAAAGTCTTCAATGAGCCGGGTTGCCACATTCTGCTCATAAGGATAAATATCCACCGGCTTCCCATTTTCGTCCAGACGGATTTTACTTTCCGGAAAGTCAAAGTCAATGGCTCCTCTTTTCTTTCTTCGTTTGCGAAGCAGTACAGAAAGCTCTCCCATTTCCAGAAACATAGGAACCAGTTCTTTATATCTTTCCAGCACCTCTTCGTCCTCTTTTAAAAGAATTTTCTTCACGTCTGTGTAGGTCATTCTTTCATTTACGCAGATAACCGATTCTGTAATGCGATGAGAAATAATCTTTCCTTTCTCATTGATATCCATAAGACAGCTCAATGCCAATCTGTCCTCTTTTGCATTCAAAGAGCAGACTCCATTGGAAAGCTTTTTGGGCAACATGGGAATTACCCGGTCTACCAGATAAACACTGGTGCCTCTTTTTAATGCCTCCTTATCCAAAGCACTGCTGTACTGTACATAGTTGCTTACATCTGCAATGTGTACGCCCAGATGATAGATGCCATTTTCCTTTATGAGAGAAACTGCATCGTCCAAATCCTTGGCGTCCTCTCCATCAATAGTCACCATCACCACATCTCTTAAATCCTCTCTTCCGTAAAAATCCCCTTCATTCAAGGTTTCCTTTACACGCTCTGCCTGATTTGCCACCTTTTCTGGAAATTCCATTGGCAGGTCATAGCTTTTTGCCACACAGAGGACGTCCACACCCCTTTCTCCCGGTTTTCCCAGAATTTCAGTTATCTTTCCTTCCGGAGATTTTCCGCCTCGTCCGTAATCTTTAATCTTAACCAGTACCTTATCCCCGTCTTCCGCGTCCATGGCTTTTCCCTGAGGTATAAAAATATCTCTGGAAAACCGCTGATTATCCGGCACCACAAAACCAAAGCCGGCAGACTGCTCATAAGTACCTACCATTTCTTCAATGCCGTGTTCCAAAACTCTGGTAATCATTCCCTCGCAACGGCGGCCTTCTTTTTCCTCTCTCTGCACCGTGACCTGCACAGTATCTCCATGAAGCGCCCTGCCGACCTGATCCTCAGGAATAAAAATATCCTGTTTCTCCTCTTCTCCCGGTATTTCCACAAAGCCGAAGCCTCTGGGGTGGCTGATAAAAGTGCCTGTATAGCTATGTCCCTTTTTATAGCCCTTATAACCTTTTTCCTTAAGCTCCTTCTCTCTCTTTTCGTAACTTCTCTCCTGCTTTTTCTCAGGATTTCTCACTGCCTCATATTTTCCGCGTTTGCTGATGGTGATTTTTCCTTCTGCAAGAAGCAAATCCAGAATTTTGTGCAGTTCCTCCCTCTTTCCCGAAGGAATCTGCAAAAGCACTGCCAGATCCCTGGCTCTCATGGGTTCATATTCTTTACAGCACATCAGTTCGTATAAAATTTTCTTTCTTTTTTTAAGCTGCTGATTTTTCTTCAAAGTTTCTCCTTTTCCTGTGATTCATTGATTAAAAAGATGACACCCTTGCAAAGCAAGAGTGTCATAATTAAAAGTTCAGATTTAATACCAATGCCAGCACAAAAAATAAAACACCCATTATCTTGGTTGCTCTTACCAATGCGCCTTCCATGGAGCGTCCCTTATTTTTTCCCCAGTAAGTATCTGCCATTCCGGCAATACTTCCCAGTCCCTGGGACTTTCCCTCCTGCATCAGAATAATAACAGATAATCCTATACAATCTATAACGAAAAGTACGGTTAATACAGTTCTTAAAATTTCCACCTTCACACCTCCTAATTGCTAAACAACTAAAGTTTAACACAGGAGTGCCTTGATTTCAACTGTTATTTTTAGAGATTGCCATTTATTCCCTGCCACCTGTAGACAGCTGTTTCTCCCAACTGGTCTTCAATAGCAAGAAGCCTGTTATACTTTGCCGTACGTTCTCCTCTGCAGGGAGCGCCTGCCTTTATCTGTCCGCTGCCTGATGCCACTGCCAGGTCTGCCAGAAACGTATCCTCACTCTCTCCTGAACGATGAGAAAGAATGGTTCGATATCCTGCCCTGTGCGCCAGTTCCACTGCCTGACGCGCTTCTGTCAGACTTCCTATCTGATTTACTTTTATCAACACTGCATTGCCGGCTTTTTCTTCTATTCCCTTTGCTATCCGTTCGGTATTCGTTACAAACAAATCATCTCCCACCAGTTGTACCTTATTTCCCAGCCTCTTTGTCAGAAGACTCCAGCCTGTCCAATCCTCCTGATCCAACCCGTCCTCAATGGATACCACAGGAAATTCTTTTACCAGTTCTTCATAATAAGAAATCATCTCCTCTGCTGTACGCAGTACCTCTGTCCCTGTCATAAAGGATTCCCCCGGAAAATAATATCCCTGTTTTTCTTCCTGATACAATTCGCTTGCTGCCGCATCAATGGCAAAGCAGATATCTTTCCCGGGCTGCAGACCTGCTGCCTGAACTGCCTCTGTCATCATGGCAAGAACCTCTCCTGCACTTTTCAGATTCGGTGCAAAACCGCCTTCATCTCCCACTGCCACAGACAATTTTCTGTCCTTTAAAATCTTTCTTAAACAATGGTAAACCTCTGTTCCCATACGAAGCCCTTCTTTAAAGCAGCAGGCGCCTACCGGCAAAATCATAAATTCCTGGAAATCCACTGTATTCTCCGCATGCTTTCCGCCATTTAAAATATTCATCATGGGAACCGGCATGGTCACTGCATTACAGCCGCCCAGATACTGATAGAGAGGCAGGCGCATTGCCTTTGCCGCTGCATCTGCTACTGCCAGAGATACTGCCAGTATGGCATTGGCGCCCATACGCTCCTTTGTTTCTGTACCGTCTGCTTCCAGAAGAAGTCTGTCAATCCGGTTCTGGCAAAGGGCATTTTCTCCCAGCACTGCGTCTGCCAGGTGAGTGTTTACATGTTCTACTGCCTTTTTTACTCCCATTCCCTGATAGCGTTCTTCTTTGTCCCGCAACTCCAGCGCTTCAAATTTTCCGGTAGAGGCACCGGAAGGCACAATCGCCCTTCCGGTATATCCCTCTTTTCCCACAATTCCTTCTCCCACAGTAACCTCTGCTTCCACAGTTGGATTGCCTCTGGAATCCAACACTTCTCTTGCGTAAACCTTTCTGACAGGCAAATAACGGTTCATAGTAAATACCTCCTGACTTTTAATGCTTTCTGTTACTACTGTCCTTCTTTTTTCTGCCCTTGGCTGCCGCCAGAAATACACCTGCGCCTCCTGCACCCAAAAGCAAAAACAGCACACTTCTGCTTTCGTCTTCGGTTTTTACAGTTTTCGTTTTTTCCGGTTTTGGTTTCTCTGTCTTTGGCTGTTCCTTTGCCACTGCAGGCTTATTCTCCAGCTTCAGAACTTTTCTTTTTTCTTTGTTAATAAGTCCCTGTTCATCTACTTCTGCCCGATATACGGTTTTATCCAGTATATAGCCTTCTCTTGTTTTTACCTCTGTCAGAAAATAAGCTTTCCCATGCTTTAATTCTGACAAACAAATCTTTCCTTCCTTGTCTGTTGTCCTTCGGATTCCTTTTTCCAGTACCTCTTCCCTGCTCATTTCTTTTTGGGTTCTATCTGCCTCCGCAAAGGCAAATTCCACCTGTTCCATGGGCGCTTTTTTCACAGAATCCGTCTTTTCCAGCATCAGCTTTGTCTTTTCATTATAAATTGTAAGCGCACAGTCTTTCCCTGTATTTTCTTTGGTTATTTGTATAACAGCATCGTATTTTTCCTGTTCTACTGCATAATATTCCCCGGATATCTTTTCATAAACCTGATATTTTCCTGGAAATAAATCTCTTGCACAGGCAATTCCTGATTCATCTGTAGAAAATTCCTGCACGAAATCCCCCTTTTTCCATACGGTTTTTCCCTCCGGTGTACAAATATCCTCTGCCGCTGTCAGGACAAACACAAATCCTGCGCCTAATGTTTCCTTATTTTCTTTGTCTTTTTTGGTAATCTGCAGATTTCCCTTTAAATATTCATCTTTCATTTCTTCTTTCTGAATCTCAGGAGTATCTTTTATTTCCAGCCGCATCTCTGCTGCCGTTTTATATCCCTTCGGCGCTTTTTCTTCCCTTAATATATAGTTGCCCGGCTTTAAATATTTTATGACATGAGGCTTTTCTTTTGTTGTCCAGGATTCTTTTTTCGTACCGTCTTCTTCTGTAAGAACCAATTCTGCACCCTGCAGTTCTGTGTTTTCCTCCTGTCCTTTTTTGGATATCTCTAAAGTAATAGGATAATTTTCCAATTCCACTCTGAAAGTATCCTGTCCTTCTATATATCCTTTTTCGTCCACTGCAAACTTGTACAATTCTTTACTTCTTGCATATCCCTCCGGCGCCTTTGTTTCTGCCAGATAATAAACGGTATTGTGCTTTAAATTCACAGCATCACACAATCCCTTCTCATCTGTAATTAAAACCTGTTCCCCTTCCTGTGGCAACTCTTGGCTTCCTGTAATCTGTTCCTTTGTCAACTGTTCTTCTCTGTACAAGGTAAACTCTGTGCCTTTTAAAAATTTTTCCTTTTCTCCTGCCTCTGTCTTGACTATTTCTACTCTGGTCTTTTTATTGTCTGCCTCAAGTTCTGTCAGAAAAATCTCTTCCTTGCTCTCTGCCTCTACTTTTGCCTCATATATCTTCCGACTTTCTGCATAATACTCCCCAGCCTGTTCTTCCTTCACCAGATATTTCCCCGGATATAAAAGTCCCGTTTCTGCTGTTCCGTCCTCTCCTGTGGTAATCCGCGCGGCTTCTTCCCCTTTTTTCATGCGCAATGTTTTATCTCCTGTATAAATATCCTCCCCGGCTATCACAGAAAATACAAAACCTGCCCCCAGAACTTCTCCTGTATCCCCGTCCCTTTTTACAAGGCGGATTTTTCCCTGCTGAGGCTTATCTGCAAACAGTATCTCCAGATTTTTCCCCTGATCCATACCGTTTTTTATAGTAAATTCCACAGGAACCGGATTCAACGCATAACCCTTTGGCGGCTCTACCTCGACTACCCGGTACTGTCCTGCTTTCAGCTTCTGAGGCAAATGGAAACTGCCGCTTTCATCTGTTTCAAAAATTGTCTGTCTGGTTTCCTGCGGATACATGGAAACCAAAAATTCCTGGTCTTCCCAGCCCTTTTCTGTTTTTTTCTGAATTTTAAATCTGGCTCCTTGCTTTGCAATGACCTTTCCTGTATCTGCCGCTGTTTTTACAACTTTTACCGGACACAGAATCGCATCATTTTCCAGAATATAATACAAGGTTTGATGCTTTTCCTTAATCGTAATCTCAAAAGGCGCCACCGGCGTGTAGCCTTCCGGAACATTGGACTCTTTTACCTCATACGTCCCATAAAGCAGTCTTCCCTCCGTATATTTTTTATCCTTTGTAGAAGCATATCCGTTTTTATCTGTTGTAATTGTCACCTGATTCTTTTCATTCCCCTTTTCCGTAAATGTAAAGGAAATTCCCTCTCCCGGTTTTTTAAAACTACTGTCCTCCTGTTCTTCTTTTAAAAACTTTGTAATAGACACATCACCCCGAATGGGCTTTTCCTTACTGTTAATGAGGATTTTCAGCTGTGTACTGCCCTCCTCTGCCTCAGGGATTACTACCTTATATTCTTTTTCATCTGTCAGATACCCCTCCGGGGCAGACAATTCTTTTACCAGATAAGCGCCGCAGAAAAGATTTTCCGCTTTTCCGTATCCTTTGCTGTCTGTTACAATTTCTGTAACCTTTTCGCCTTTTTTCATATTTCCGATATCTTCCTGTGCATAAACACCGTAAACAGCACCTTTAAAAACCGCACCAGTCACCTGTGGTTTCTTTTCCCCTGTTTCTGCGTCCTGCTTCTGCAGCTCAACCAGACCCCTTACCGGTTTTTCTCTGCTGGTGATCAGTTCTTCTTTTTTCTCTCCGTCTAGAGGAAAACTCACTTCATATCTGGTATCATCTAAAAAATATTTCTCAGATGCCTTTGTTTCCTTAATATAATATTTTCCTGGAAGAAGATTTTCCAGAGTTCCCTTTCCCTGCTCATCTGTTACAATTATTCCCACAGCGCTGTCCTTTTTCATGCTGCCAATGTTTTCGGCTGCATAAACCGTATATTCTGCGCCTTTTAACACCCCGTTCCCCTGAGGCAGGGGCTTTCCTGTTTCATCATCAATTTTCTGCAGCTTTATCCGCACCTTTATGGGCTGCTCTTTAGAAAGAATTTTCACAGAGGTGCTTCCGTCTTTCCCCGGCACAGTTACAGTATAGGTTTCTGTATCCAATTCATAACCTGCCGGCGCTTTTGTTTCTTTTATGGTGTATGTTCCCGCCTTTACCTTCTCTAATCTTCCGTATCCCTTTTCATCTGTTTCTATGGTTCCCGCTTCCTGTCCGTCGCAGAAGACACTGTAAACAGCGCCTTTTAAACTTCCATTCCCCTGAGGCGCCGCCTCCTGGGTTTCTGCATCGGTTTTCTGTATTTCTAAATCTCCCAGGGTTGTCCACTGTACCTGGAATTCTACAGGCTCTGTATTTTCAGCACTAAAGCAGCCATATCCTGATGTCTGAGCATCTCCTTTGGACGGCAACACCACGGCTTCCCATCTTCCGTCTTTTTCCCCCTGTAATTTTCCGGATTTCCAGATTTCTCCTGCCTTTACACTGATATCAAGAGGTGCGGAAAAATAAAAGCTCTCTCCTGCCCTTACACTGACAATTCCTGCCTTTTCCTCTCCTGTTGTTTCGTTATGCAATATCACACCTTCCGGACAGGTAAAGGAAATTCTGTTTTCCTGATTTTCAGAAAGATATTGTATACTTTCCGTTCTCTGATAATCTGCTCCTTTTTCGTAATACGCGGTCAGAACATCTTTTGAAAACCGGGAGGAAACCGTTGGAATTTCTCTCCCCTGCAGCCATTCAATAAATTCCCATACACCGGAATTTTGCACATCTCCTTCGTCCATATTGTGAAAAGCATTTTCCTTATCAAAAAAATAAGAAACAGCCAAATGCGTCCGTACATACTTTGCGTCCTCTAAAGGACATTCTCCCAGATTTTCATAGGCAGAATTATCAATGTACTCCCCCTGTCCCGGACCTCCATAACCATAGTAAAGCGCTGCCCGCAGACCATCGTTATCCGGCTGCAATTCAGGCTCATACTCTCCCGGCGGCACAAAATTTTTATCAGGTTCCAGACAATAGGCAGTATAATCCCCCTGGTTCGTATGCGCTGTGTAAAAATAAGTTCCGTGAGCGCCCCAAAAACGAGGATATTCCACCCACCTTCCTCTCTCCATGGTTACCTTTCCAAGTTCTGCTGCCTGTATAAGACCACACATACATAAAAATACGGCAAATACTGCTCCCCATAGGCGCACTTTTTGTTTTCGGTTTTTACTCATAATGTCCCCTTTCCGGGAAATCCAGAAGGGACAAATACATCAATTCAGACACTACAAAACCACTGTCCCTGTCCGTTTCCCCATATTCAATTTTGTTGTTTTGGATTGTCTGACCGACCGGTCATGATGATTTAGATTTCTTTTGAAATGTGACTTTATCATAGCACCCGGGTTGTAAAAATACAACCCGGAATACTATACAAAATCTTCTCGATTCTCTCGGAAAAATTTTGGTTACTTTTTTTATTTTTTAATAAGCAGAGATTTACCTGTCATTTCTTCAGGCTGCTCCATTCCCATTAATTCAATGAGTGTCGGCGCAATATCTGCCAGGCAGCCTCCCTCTCTTAAACCATAAGAAGGATCTGCATTTACCAGGATAAACGGAACCGGATTTGTGGTATGTGCAGTAAACGGTGCGCCTGTTTCATAATCTACTAACTGCTCTGCATTTCCGTGGTCTGCACAGATAAACATCTGTCCGTCTACTTCTTTTAAAGCTTCTACTGCTTTTCCCACACATTCGTCAACAGCTTCAATTGCCTTGATAGCGGCTGCTTCCACACCTGTATGTCCGACCATATCCGGGTTTGCAAAGTTAATGATAATCACATCGTATTTATCAGATTTGATTGCCTCTACCAGCTTGTCGCATACTTCGTAAGCACTCATTTCCGGTTTTAAATCATAGGTTGCAACCTTTGGTGATTTAACCAAAATTCTGTCTTCTCCTTCGTTTGGCTCTTCCACACCACCGTTAAAGAAAAATGTAACGTGTGCATATTTTTCTGTTTCTGCAATACGAGCCTGTTTCAGGCCGTTTGCTGCTAAAAATTCCCCAAAAGTATTTGTAATGGATACTTTATGGAAAGCAACCTCTTTGTTTGGAATGGTTGGGTCGTATTCTGTAAAGCATACATAGGTCAAATCCAGTCTTTTTTCTCTTGCAAAGCCTGTAAATTCATCATCACAGAAAGCTCTTGTAATCTCTCTTGCACGGTCCGGACGGAAGTTAAAGAAGATAACTGAGTCCTTATCTTTGATGGCTCCCACCGGAGCGCCGTCTTTTACAATCACTGTAGGAAGAACAAACTCATCAGTCTTTTCTTCATCATAGGAAGCCTGAATGGCATCTACAGCAGATTCTGCCTGTACGCCTTCACCCTTTGTCATAGCATTGAAAGCCAGCTCTACACGATCCCAACGGTTATCACGATCCATAGCATAGTAGCGACCCATAACAGATGCAACCTGTCCTACTCCTAATTCTTCCATTTTTGCAGTAAGCTGCTCTACATAGCCCTTTCCGCCAGTAGGAGGAGTATCTCTTCCGTCTAAGAAGCAGTGAACAAACACCTTGGAAAGCCCTTCTCTTTTTGCCAGCTCCAGAAGACCGAATACATGAGTCAGATGACTGTGTACACCGCCGTCTGACATTAAGCCAAACAGGTGCAGTGCGCTGTCCTGTTCTTTTGCGTTTCTTACTGCCTTTAACAACGCCTCGTTTTTAAAGAAATCTCCGTCTTCAATTTCTTTTGTGATTCTTGTCAGTTCCTGATATACAATACGACCTGCACCCATATTCAGATGTCCCACTTCTGAGTTTCCCATCTGTCCTTCCGGAAGTCCTACTGCCATACCGCTGGCATTACCTTTTACAAATGGGCACTGTGCTTTTAACTGATCCATAACCGGTGTTTTGCCTTCGCATACAGCGTTTGCTTCACACTTGTCATTTAATCCATATCCGTCCAGAATCATTAATACGGTTGGTTTTTTACTCATGGTATTTTCTCCTTTATATAAAAATTTAATGAATTAACTCTTTACTCGTTTATATTTTAACAGAAATCCCAGATTTTTCAATCCCAAGATTTCCATTTTTACAAAAGGATAAAACTCTATGTAAAACAAAAAATCTGCTGCATGAAACACATATTACTTCAGATGCAGCAGATTCCTTTTCTTACAACACTTTTGATAAAAATTCCTTTAAACGCGGGTTTTTCGGATTACTGAAAAACTCCTGGGGTTCCGCGTCTTCCTGTATATTTCCGCCGTCCACAAACAGAACTCTATTGGCCACCTCTCTTGCAAATCCCATTTCATGGGTAACAACCACCATAGTCATGCCTGTATGTGCCAGTTCCTTCATAATCTCCAGAACTTCTCCTACCATCTCCGGGTCAAGAGCTGAGGTGGGCTCGTCAAACAGCATCACGTCCGGATTCATTGCCAGAGCCCTTGCAATAGCAATACGCTGCTTCTGTCCACCGGAAAGACGACCCGGATATGCATTTGCTTTATCCGGCAGTCCCACTCTCTCCAAAAGCTCGTCAGCCTTTTGGGACGCCTCTTCCCGGCTCATCAGCTTTAAGGTCACCGGCGCCAGCATAATGTTTTCCTTTACAGTCTTGTGTGGAAACAGGTTAAACTGCTGAAATACCATACCAATTTTCTGTCGGTGACGGTTAATGTCTATCTTGGGATCTGTAATATCTACATTTTCAAACAAAATTTTTCCGTCTGTGGGTTCTTCCATCAAATTCAGAGAACGCAGAAATGTAGATTTACCGGAACCAGAAGGACCGATAACAGCAACAACTTCTCCTTTGTGAATTTCTGTGGAAATCCCGTCCAAAACCACATGTCCGTCAAAGGATTTCTGAAGATTCTGTACCTGAATCAAAACCTCTCCTTTAGTGTTCACTCTTACGCAGCCTCCTTTCCAGCTTACCCATAAAGTGGGTCAGCAGCATAACCAGCACCAGATAGAAAACTGCCGCTGAAATCAGAGGCACAAAGGCACTGTAGGTACGGCTCTGTACCAGCGTTGCTGCTTTTGTAATATCTGTTGTACCGATATAACCGATAATCGCTGTTTCTTTTAATAATACAATCAATTCATTAATTAAAGCAGGCAGCACATTTTTAAATGCCTGGGGCATAATAATCAGCCACAGTGTCTGTACTGCGGAAAGTCCCAGACTTCTTCCGGCCTCTGTCTGCCCCTTATCAATGGACATAATACCGGAACGGACAATTTCTGCCACATATGCGCCGGAATTAATACCAAAGGCAATCCCGCCGATAATAATATTATTCAGGTTCACACTGGCAAAAACCACGGAGTAAAAAATCAAAATCTGAATCATGGACGGTGTACCGCGAATCACTGTCAGGTAAACCTTTGCAATCAGGTTTAATACTTTCAGTTTTCCGGTCTGTTCATGGGTTGTACGGATAATTGCAACAAGAAATCCCAACACCACACCAATGCAGAGAGCCAGAAGCGTAACCAGTACCGTTGTCTTCAAGCCCTCCAGCCACCAGGAGGTTGCGCCGTTATCCACGAAATACCGTTCAAACCATGCCTGTAAATTTTCCAACATTTTTTCTCTCCTTATTATTTCTTAACAATCACGACCTGAGTTGCTTCTGCGTATGTATCTGTAAAATCTACACTCTTTTCACGCTCTGCGTTTACTGTCATGCCTGCTGCTCCGAAATCTGCCTTTCCGGTATCTACCGTAGCCAGAATCATCTCAAAAGCCATATCCTCGATTTTCAATTCATATCCCATTTTGTCGCAAACTGCCTTTGCAATATCGGCATCAATTCCAACCACTTCGTCGCCTTCCTTATATTCCCATGGTTCAAACTCCGCATTGGTTGCCATAGTCAGAGTTCCTTTAGAGTGGTCTGCATCTTCCGGAGATTCGTAGGGGTGCTTGCCAATTTCATCTCCAATGTAATTGCTCTGAATCTGGTCTAAGGTTCCGTCCTCTTTTAACTCTTTAAGCGCCTGATTCATTTCTTCCTTTAATTCTGTATTTCCTTTTTTCAGACAAATCGCATACTCTTCCTTATCAAAAATACCGTCCACGATTTTCAAGTCATCGTTTGCTTCTACAAACTTTTCAGCAGGAAGGGAATCAATGACAACGCAGTCAATCTTACCGTTTTTTAATGCCTGAATGGCATCAGCACCTTTGTTAAAACGGTTTACCTGCTTATCCTCTTTTACCGCTTCACTTGCCTGACTGTCCCCTGTAGTTCCAATCTGCACACCGATTTTTAAATCTGCTAAATCCTCTTTGGAAGAAATTTCTACCGGTTCTGCTGCTTTTTTCTCTCCACAGCCTGCTGCTGCCAAAACAGATGCCATAAGTGCCATTACTAAAATTTTCTTTTTCATAATCCGCTCTCCTTTATTCATACATTATTCATTTATTCTGTATATAATGTATATTTATTCAACTGTTATGCATTATATCAGCTTTTCTTTCATTTTGCAAGGAAAAAATACAACAAAAACTGCTGTACATTTCCAATCTGTAATATGAAATATATACATATCAGTTGTACAGCAGTTCTTTAAAATTAGTACACCACCACAGGCGTATTGACTTCTATATTTTCGTAAATCACACGCACCTGGTCAAGGGGTGTATTAATACAGCCGTGAGAACCATTGTATAGATAAATATCCCCGCCAAATGCAGTTCTTTTGGTCAGGTCGTGAATCCCGACACCGCCGTTAAATGGCAGCCAGTAATTGACCGGTTCTTCATAATCAATGCTTCCGTCTGGCTTTTTACCCACTAGGGTAAAGGGACTTGCCTTATCCTTTAATCTCCACACGCCTCCTGCCGGAGTTCCGTTCCCCTTGTTGGGATTTCCTGTAACTACAGGGGTATCCACCAGACAGGCATGGTCTTTATAAAACCACATACGCTGTTCACTGATAGAAATTTCCACATAAGTTCCGTCAATATCATTTCCACCATGGCTCTGTCCCTTATACAGCCAGGTCGCTTCCAGTTCCTGGCTCTTTCCTTCATTTAAAATTGGCATAAGGGCTTCTGTGGTTTTATCCTGCCAAACTCTCCAGCCATAATCCCCTCCGGTCAGATGCACAGTCGCACCTCCTGAAGTCTGAAAATCTCTTGGCTTTCCATAGGTGTTGTACTTTTCAGACCACCCAATCACCGTGGCTTTTACCAGTCCTTCATCAAAGCTATAGTTCCCGTCCTCTCCTTTTTTCAGCCAGGATTTCATCATATCTCTGGTAATGGTTTCTTTTCCGCTTCCAAAATTCACGCTGATTTGCGCGCCAGTCAAAGCATTTAACCTGTCTGCTTCCTTCTTTAAAGCCTCGTCTGTCTGCACTACCGTAGGCTTCAGATAGCAGTCTGCCTCCTCCAGGGAAAGCGTTTCCTTTCTGGTATCCACAGCCTCTTTAATAGCTGCCTTTGTTTTCTCCTTATCTAAAGCCGTTCCCAATACTTCCGGGACAATTACATAAGAAGTTCCGTTATCCTGAATCTGGGCGTTCTGAGGCTGTGTCGTATTGGCGTCCTGCATACAGGCAAGCTGTCCTACCACCTGCTCCAGACTTGCCTCGTCATAAGAACTGTTCATACTGACCTCATATTCCTTATCCTGAAATATCTGCACCGGCCAAAGCCAGGAGTTTTGCCTTTCTTTCGTCTTCTCCAGACTTTTATCATCTTGATACGTCAGACCAATGGCATCTCCGCTAATGGTTTCCTGTTTGTTTTCCTTTCCCTGCAAGGTAAGGGTATAGGTTTCTGAAGTTTTTTTAATGTCTTCTTTCATCTCTGCAACTGTTTTTCCACTACAGGATATCCCGTTAATTTTTGTACCGGGATAAAATTTATTTTGATAGTAGATGGCTCCCGCCACATAGCCCACTGCCAGGATACCGGCAACTGCTGCCGCTGCTCCTATGGCAATCCTCTTGCCAGACCCCTTTTTCTTCTTTCTCTTTCCTCCGAGTTTCCTCTCTTTTTTTAATCTCTCATCTGCTTTTTTCAGGTTTTTCAGTTTTTCTTTCTTACTGTCTTTTTTTTCTGACATGAATTTAAGCTTCCTTTTCCCTACGTTTCAAATCTTCAAGTTACACACATGCTATTTTACCCCAAAAAAAGGCAAAAAGAAAGCCTTTTCCAGCTTTCTCTTGAAATCTCGCTAAAATTTTTATATGATAGGAGCAAATTCCACACATTTTTCTATGGAAAGGAGTATCTGCATTTATGACAAATCATTCTGAATACGCGCTTCCTGATACTGCGTCCTGTCAGCTTTGTCCCAGAAACTGCAAAGTAAACCGCAACCTCACTGCAGGCTATTGCGGCTGTTTCTCCACAATCCGGGCTGCCAGGGCTGCACTGCACTTTTGGGAAGAACCTTGCATCAGCGGCACCAGAGGAAGCGGCGCCATCTTTTTCTCCGGTTGTACTTTAAAATGCTGCTTTTGCCAGAATCATACCATCAGCAGAGGTGGCGTTGGAAAAGAACTCTCTTCTCAGCAGCTCGGTGAAATTTTCCTTTCTCTTCAGGAGCGGGGCGCACACAATCTGAATCTGGTAACTGCCACCCAGTTTCTCCCTCAGATTCTTCCTGCCCTGGACGCTGTAAAAAATCGTCTGACTATACCTGTGGTATACAATAGCAGCGGATACGAAAAACCGGAAACCATTGCTTTATTAAAAGACTATGTAGATATCTGGCTGCCGGATTTAAAATATTACGACTCAGACCTCTCTCTTCGCTATTCCAAAGCCAGAGATTACTTTACCTTTGCCAGCCGGGCGATTCAGACCATGGTACAGCAATGCCCTGCTCCTGTCTTTGACAAAGAAGGCATGCTGCAAAGGGGAGTGCTGATACGTCATATGGTGCTTCCAGGCTGCAAGGAAGATTCTTTTAAGCTTTTAACCTGGCTAAAAGAATCCCTTCCCAAAAACAGCTTTCTTCTCAGCCTGCTAAGCCAGTATACGCCCTCCTATAAAAGCAGCGATTATCCTGAAATCAACCGCCGCGTTACTACCTATGAATACCGGAAAGTGGTGGACAAAGCCATTGCTCTTGGACTTACCAACGGGTTTATGCAGGAACGAACCAGCGCAAAATCCAGCTATACGCCCTCCTTTCATCTGGAGGGATTATAAAGAACTGTATCGGACTTATCGGCTTAACAAACCATCTAATATTCAAACCATTGACAATTAACTTATTTTCCAGGGGGAACAAATTCATGTTAGAACTTTCAATAGGAGAACTTTTATATCAATTAAGAACTACAAAACATTATACCAAAAAAAGAGTGGCAAACGGACTGTGTAGTATTACGGCACTCTCAAGATATGAAGACGGTTTAAGAATTCCTGATAAGTTTTTATTAACATACTTATTACAAAGACTTGGGTGTGATTCAAACCAATATGAAATGATTATCAACAATGATGAATATACACTATCTCAGCTACAGGCAACTATTACATCTTCTATTGAAAACAAAAAATACGATGACGCTCTGAATGCTATATCTGACTATAAAAAATTAAAATCTTCTAAATCCCCTAAAATACATGAACAATTCTGTCTATATAGCCACGGTTTAATTATGAAAAATATGGGGAATCATGAACAGGCAATAGCCTTTTTTTGCAATCATTAGAAAAAACAAAAATATATATTGACGATAAAGGATTCCACCATAATTTGCTGTCATTAACTGAATTGCAAATAATATATTACCTGGCAGTTTCCTATGAAGAAAAAGCTGAACTGAAAAATGCACATGTTCTTTATACAAAACTGGACTCTTCCATAAGGAACGAATCTTCAAATTGTTTAGGCATTCGATATATCTATTTAAATGTATTATATAAACTAGCTTTAATAAACTATACACAAAATAATTTTGGTATAGCATATTCTTATATTCAACAATCCTTTGACGGGCTTATAGCAAATTATTTCTTTTATCCTTTGCAAGAAGTAATTACTTTAAAAAAGCAGCTGGAAGAAAAACTATTTTCTATTACTCCTGAACAACAATCAGAATATGAAAATCAAATTTCTATTTTAGATTTTTTGAAGAAAAAATATGCTCATTGTCTTTATATTAATGCAGTAAGTATGTCTGATTATAATAAAGCCTCATTAATCACTTATTATCGTATTAAAAAAAATATGACTCAAGAAGAATTATCTGAAAATATATGTGATTCTTATACCTTAACTCGATATGAAAATGGCTCTCTAAATCCTTCTGAAGAAAACTATAGTAAAATCATGAAAAAGCTGGGAATACCAGAAGATACTATTATCTTTCATTATCAAACAGAAGATATTGGAACCTTAGCACTACACGATAAGTTACTCTATTATTTCGAAAATCGACTATACGATAAAGCTCAAGCCGAAATAAACAATATAATCAGCAAAAATCTTTTACCCTTGACATATGCTGAAAACTGCCAATTTATAAATCGAGTTCAATACACAATAGATTATGAAAATGGTTGTCTTAGTTTATCGGAATATATTTTAAAACTGGAAACTTTATTAAAATTATCATTCAAAGAATACTCTCCAGAAAGTTTTCATTCAAAACCTTTTTTTACAGAAAATGAATTACTTATTTTAAATAATCTCGCTATTGCTTATGAAGAAACAGGTGACTTCGAAACTTCAAATAGATTGTTTTACAATATGTATGAATACTTTGAAAACGATATCCATAATTACACAAAATCCTATCATTTATTTTTACTAAATTATTCTAATCTATTGGGAAAATCGGGAAAATATGAAGAAAGTATTAACATAAGCCGCCAAGGTATCTCTTGGCTTATGAATCATAACAAGGGAAATTATCTTTACTACTTTGTATATAATATAGGTTGGAATTATATTGAAAAACACAAAATCACTCACTGCACAGAAGAAAAAAATCATGGTATCAAGTATATCCAAATTGCTTACAATTTATGTTGCCTCTATCCCGAGAGCAAAGAAAACTTAGAAATTATCAGCAATTATTATGACAAAATAAACTCCTAAAAGGATTACCCCAGCAGCCTTTTGAACATCTCTCTATTCATTGACATCGTTCCAGGTATTACTGAAGAACAATGTCAATGAATGAACCTTTAAAATTTCAGTAAGCGCTTACTATCTAGCTTTGCTCCTTTTGAACTCAAAAATATTTATTTTTCATTTTTTTAATTGTTGGTAGATGAAAAGCAATCATACTCCCTACTGCCCCCAAGATACCTGTACATAAAAACATTACTGCCATTCCACTTCCCTGTTCATTCCCTACCAAACTTCCTAATACAGAAGCAATCATGCCTTTTTGAAGCATAAATGGTTCAAAAATATAATCTGCTAACAAACCGCCAAGTAAAATCCCAATCGGAATACTACTAAATTGAATGGCATTTCTGACAGCAAAAATTCTTCCTTGAATATTCCGGGGAACCACCCTATATAGTATTATACGTTGACCTGCAAAAATAAATGGAATAGGGAAACTTGCGGCGATACCTGCTATACACCATATTATTGTATTATTTCCAATCCCCATTAATAAATCTCCGCAAAAAAAAGAAAAAATCATGGGAATATAAATCATAGAAACAGCATCTATCTTTTTTGTGAGTGCCGTAACAAATATTCCCCCTATGATACCAGCTCCTCCTATAGCTGCATTAACAATTCCCAGGCTTATTTCTGAACCTCCACTTCGCGCTAATATCATAGGGGACAAAATATTTTCGTATGTCAGTCTTGAGAAAAAATTTATAAATGACATCGTTATAATAATACACCAAATTTCTTTATGCTTTTGTAAAAAGGAAAGTCCTTCTTTAAACCCTCGAAATGCTCCGCTTTCTTCTGTAACTTCTATATCCTCTGTTACATGAACCATAAAAATCAAAGAAAAAATAGCAAAAGCAAATGTAAGTAAATCAAACACAACTACAATGCCAATGTTCCAAATACTAACTAAAGCTGTTGCCAACATAGGAGATACAATTGTGATTAGATTAGACGAAAAAGAATCTAAGCCACTGGCTTGTTTAAGTTTATCTTTTGGTATTAGAAGTCCTATCACTACAGATTCTGCCGGAGATTGAAATGCGTTCATAAATCCAATAATCATGTTGAGTATATATACATATTCAATCTTTAGCATATGACAACTAAACAATACAAAAATAATTACCGAACAACATGCTGCACATGTATCTGCAATAGCTAATATTCTCTTTTTATTTGCTCTGTCAATAAAAGTACCGGCAAATATACTAACTATAATATATGGAACATATGTAAACAAGGATAATAAAGAAACACTCAGGGCTGCTCCTGTTTGTTCATATGTCCATATAATAAGGGCAAAACTTGTCATTGCGCTTCCAAGTTGCGAAAAAGATTGTGTTGCCCAAAATATGATATAATTCTTAAATATTGTATTCATGATAACCGCCTCACTTACTGAATTTTTTTTACAACAATCATAATAGATACTATTCCAGTATCTCTACTCATGTAAATATATATCATTTCTTTTCTTTTTTTAATGGAGAAATCAGTAAATATATGTTAACCGAATACGTTGTATGATTATGACATTTTTTGCAAACAAAAACGGCTGCCGCTTTACGATTTTTCAATCGCCAAAACGGTAGCCGCTTTTTCCGCTACGACATATTTAAAAATTAGTAATTTACAATAGAACCGAAATCCGGTTTCAGGGCAGCGCCGCCAACCAGTCCGCCGTCAATATCCGGCTGAACAAATAAGTCCGGAGCTGTCTTTGCATTTACAGAACCGCCGTACTGAATACGGATTGCTTCTGCAGTTGCTTCATCGTAAACTTCTGCAATACATTCACGAATCGCTTTGCATACTTCCTGAGCCTGTTCAGTAGTAGCTGTTTTGCCGGTTCCGATAGCCCAGATTGGCTCGTAAGCAATAACTGCTTCTTTTGCCTGCTCTGCAGTAATTCCCTGGAAACCAACCTTTACCTGCTGACGGATAAAGTCCATTGTCACGCCCTGTTCTCTCTGTTCCAGAGTTTCGCCACAGCACATAATTGGAGTTAAGCCGTGTTCAAATGCCTTGTGCATTTTTTTGTTGATATCTTCGTTTGTTTCTCCGAAATATTCTCTTCTTTCAGAATGTCCTAAGATAACATATTTTACTCCGGCATCTACTAACATATTTGGAGAAATTTCGCCTGTGTAAGCGCCCTTTTCTTCAAAATACATGTTTTCTGCACCAACCTGAATGTTGCTGCCTTTTACAGCTTCTACAACAGGTACAATATCAATTGCAGGAACACAGAATACTACATCTACATTTTCATTTGCCACCAGTGGCTTTAATGTGTTTACTAATTCAACTGCTTCACTTGGAGTCATGTTCATCTTCCAGTTACCAGCAATAATTTTTCTTCTTGCCATGGATTTATCCTTCTTTCTACAATTTTCTTCGCCGTTGGCTCGCTTTCGCTAAGTTGCTTTACGGGTATCTTCTCTCAACTAAGCTCGCACACATGCTCGCTAAGGTTCGAGAAGGGCCTCGCACTAACCTCAAGCTTCGCCGTTGGCTCGCTTTCGCTAAGTTGCTTTCGGCCTACTTATCGTTTGCTGCTGCAACACCTGGGAGTTCTTTGCCTTCCAGGAATTCTAAGGAAGCGCCGCCGCCTGTGGAAATGTGAGTCATTTTGTCACCATATCCCAGAATATTAACTGCCGCTGCAGAATCACCACCGCCAATAATGGTAGTAGCATCTGTATCAGCCAGTGCTTTTGCAACGGCTGCTGTACCATGTGCAAAGTTAGGCATTTCGAAGCAGCCCATTGGTCCGTTCCATACAACTGTTTTTGCATCTTTTACAGCTTCGCTGAAGATTTTCTCTGTTTCAGGTCCGATGTCCATACCTTCCCAGCCTTCCGGAATTTCACCGCTCTTTACAATCTGGATATTGCAGTCATTGGAGAATGCGTCACCGATTCTGTGGTCTACAGGAAGAAGAAGTTTTACGCCTTTTTCTGCTGCTTTCTTTTTCATTTCCAATGCATATTCCAGATAATCATCTTCGCATAAGGAAATACCGATATTTCCGCCTGCTGCTTTAGAGAAGGTATAAGCCATTCCACCGCCGATGATTAAAGTATCTACTTTGTCAAGGAGGTTATTGATAACGGAAATTTTGCTGGATACCTTTGCTCCGCCAAGGATAGCAACAAATGGTCTTTCCGGGTTGTTTACTGCATTTCCCAGGAAGTCGATTTCTTTCTGCATTAAGTATCCTACAACTGCTGTGTCTACGAACTGTGTAACACCTACGTTAGAGCAGTGTGCACGGTGTGCGGTACCGAATGCATCGTTTACGAATACATCACAAAGAGAAGCCAGTTCTTTGGAGAACGCTTCGCCGTTCTTTGTTTCTTCGGCTCTGTAACGTGTATTTTCCAGTAAAATAACTTCGCCGTCCTTCATAGCTTCTACTGCTGCTTTTGCATTTGGTCCTACAACTTCCGGATCTGCTGCAAATTTTACTTCCTGTCCTAATAATTCAGACAGACGTACCGCAACAGGTGCAAGAGATAATTCCGGTTTTGCTTCTCCCTTTGGCTTGCCAAGGTGAGAACAGAGAATTACTTTTCCGCCGTCAGCAATTAATTTTTTGATAGTAGGAAGCGCTGCAACCAGACGGTTTTCGTCTGTAATCTTACCTTCCTGTAATGGTACGTTAAAATCACAGCGAACCAGTACTTTTTTTCCGTTTACATTAATATCATCTACTGATTTTTTATTGAGCATTGTAAAATGCCTCCTTTACATTATTTTACGGCTCTGAAAAGACGAAAAGAGCCCGGTCCACAATAGACCGGACCCCTTTCTGAGCCTTTATAAATACCTTAAAATTATTTGTTTAATAATTTTCCGAAGTATTTGATTGTTCTAACCATCTGGCTTGTGTAAGAGTTTTCGTTGTCATACCATGATACAACCTGAACTTCTGTTGTGCCGTTGTCTAATGGAAGAACCATTGTCTGTGTAGCATCGAACAGAGAACCATATCTCATACCAACGATATCGCTGGATACGATTTCATCTGTGTTATATCCGAAGGATTCTGTGGATGCTGCTTTCATAGCATTGTTGATTTCTTCA
>SAMEA3387500__coassemble_937_pt1 | contig 28685 bp, 22 predicted proteins | sample SAMEA3387500__metabat2_high_PE_001 | metagenome-assembled genome bin SAMEA3387500 (sample SAMEA3387500) | Felis catus | biome: Faeces | place: United Kingdom | collected 2012
CTGCCACTTTGGTGGCAGATTATACCCGGCAAGCCACGGCTGGAAAAGTAAATACCCTTTGGGGGCTTTCTTTTCTGCGCACGTGGTATAATAATTGCATTACATGCGCTCCGAACTGGGAACTCACAAATTTGTCCATATGTGCGGAAGTGGCATGTATGGACAAATTTGCTTTATACAGGGAAAAGCAGGTTTTCATTTGTTTGGAAATGTGAAATTTTCTATGGCAGGAGTTTTGAAAATGAAGTGGAAAAAATATGCAAAAAGTATCTTGGTGTTTTTGATAACTGTCCTTGGCATTGGAGTAGGAGTTTTTCTGGGAATTCAGTTTCTGGGATTTTTTATGCCTTTTGTCATTGGCTGGCTGATTGCGCTGATTGCGAATCCTCTGGTGCGTATGCTGGAGCGAAGACTGAAGGTAGCGCGCAAGCACACCTCCATGCTGTTGATTATCGGAGTGCTTGCAGGGATTATCGTAGGTATTTATTTTATTGGTGTAAAGACTGTAGAAGAAACCAGATCTTTGGTAGATCAGGCGCCTGAGATCTATATGGAAGTCAAAGGGGAATTTGAAAATGCAGGAGAAAATCTGTCCAAGCTGATAGACGAGATGCCGGACAGTGTACAGAAAGCCATTGCGGATCTGCAGGACAGAATTGGTGCCATTACCGGAAAAGCAGTGGGAAAAATCAGTCAGATTACAGTAGACCAGGCAAGCAGTCTTGCCAAAAATCTGCCCAGTATTTTGATTTCTATAATTTTTACTATTCTGTCCGCGTATTTTTTCATTGCAGACAGAGATCGGATTCTGGAATTCGGAAGAGCCAATACCCCGGGAATTATCCAGGAAAAGTGGAGAATTCTTTCCGACAGCTTTAAACAGGTTTTCGGCGGCTATTTCAAAGCACAGTTTAAAATTATGGGCGTTATCGGTGTTATTTTATTTGTAGGATTTTTAATCATGCGGGTAAAATTTGCTGCCCTGGTGGCAATTCTCATTGCTTTTCTGGATATGCTGCCGTTTTTTGGAACGGGTACAGCACTGATTCCATGGGCCTTGTTTAAACTTATTTCAGGGGACTTGAAATATGCAGTGGAATTGATTATTCTATATCTGGTGACACAGCTTGTGCGAAGAGTGATTGAACCGAAAATGGTAGGGGATTCCATAGGGGTAAATCCGCTTCTGACTCTGGTTTTTATGTATATCGGATACCGCATCAGTGGTGTGATAGGAATGATTCTGGCAGTACCTATTGGCGCTATTGTCATTAATTTTTACCGTATGGGCGTTTTTGACGGGGTACTGAACGGACTGAAAGAGGTGACAGACGATGTGCTGAAATGGCTGTATCGGGACGAAGAAACTTCGGAGGATACGGATTTAAAAGCAAAATAAGAAGGCGGAATATGTTTTGAGTAAGATAAGAAAAATAAAATGGACGACAACTAAGATTATTGCAGCAGGTTATCTGGTGGTGATTGCTCTGGGAACCCTGCTTCTGATGCTGCCGTTTTCCAACCGGGAGGGTACGGCAACGACCTTTATGGACGCATGGTTTACAGCTACTTCAGCAACCTGTGTGACAGGACTGGTAACGAATGATACCTATACCTTCTGGTCAGAATTCGGGCAGGTGGTTATCCTGATTCTGATTCAGATAGGCGGTATCGGATTTATGACCATTGCCATATCTGCTCTGACACTGACCAGAAAAAAGATAGGTCTGTCAGAGCGTATGTTGATGCAGGAAAGTGTAGCAGCGCCCCAGATAGGGGGAATTGTAAGAATGTCCAAATTTGTGTTGTCAGGAACGCTCTTTTTTGAAGGAATCGGAGCCGTGCTTCTGGCATTTTACTTTGTGCCCAGATTAGGACTGGGAAAGGGTATTTACTATGCTGTTTTTCATTCTATCTCGGCATTTTGTAATGCCGGAATTGACCTTATGGGATACTACAGTCCGAGTTCTTCCCTGATTACGGCAGGGGACAGTTATCTGGTGAGCCTTACTATAGCCGGACTGATTATTATCGGCGGTATCGGTTTTCTGGTCTGGGAAGATCTAAAAAAATGTAAATGGAAATTTCGGTACTACAGACTGCATACAAAAATGGTGATTTTTGCTACAGGAGTTCTCATTATCGGCGGTACGCTGCTGATGTTTCTTTTTGAGTGGGGACAGCCTTCTATGGAAGGAAAAACCCTGGGACAGCAGATACTCAGTGCTTTTTTTCAGGCAGTTACCCCCAGAACGGCAGGTTTTAATACCGTGGATTTGAACGCGTTGACGGACAGCAGCCAGATGCTGATGGTATGTCTGATGTTTATCGGCGGTTCCCCGGGGTCTACTGCAGGGGGAATTAAGACTACGACCATACTGATTCTGATGCTGACAATCTGGACAGAACTTCGGAAACGAAAGGATTTGGAGTTATTCCGGCGCAGAGTGGAGGGAGAAGCAATCCGCCATGCCTGTTGTCTGATGATGTTTTATGGTTTATTGAGTATAGGTTCTTCTATGGCGATTGCCACTATAGAAAATCTGGGAATAAAGCAGACACTTTTTGAAACCGTGTCTGCACTTTGTACGGTGGGACTTTCCCTTGGAATTACTTCCAGTCTGGGAATGGTGTCACAGGTGATTTTGATTCTGCTGATGTTTATCGGAAGAGTGGGTGGTATTACCATACTGATTGCATTTACAAACCATATATCCACAATTCCGTCAAAGCTTCCGGTAGAAAAGATTTCTGTAGGATAAAATGATTTAAGGAGGAAAACAAAGATGAAATCAGTGCTTCTGATAGGGCTTGGCCGTTTTGGAAAGCATATGGCAGAGCGATTAATCGCAGAAGGAAATGAGGTCCTTGCAGTGGACATTAATGAGGAAAGGGTCAATGATGCCATAGATATGGTGACAGACGCCCAGATAGGCGATGCTACCAATGAACATTTTGTGGAATCTCTGGGAGTCAGAAATTTTGATTTATGTGTGGTTGCCATTGGCGATAATTTCCAGAGCTCTCTGGAAGCCACAGCGCTTTTAAAGGATTGCGGGGCTTCCATGGTGCTGGCAAGAGCCAACCGGGACGTGCATGCAAAATTTCTTTTGAGAAATGGTGCAGACGATGTAGTGTATCCGGAAAAGGAAATGGCACAGCGTCTGGCCGTTAAATACGGTAATGACAATATTTTTGACTATATTAAGCTGACCGATGAATATGGCATCTATGAGATTCCGGTTCCACAGTCCTGGGTAGGAAGTTCTATTCTGGAAAAAGAGGTCAGAAGAAAGCATCACATCAGTATTCTGGCAACAAAGGAAGACGGGAAAATGTTTCCGCTTCCCGGTGCGGAATATGTGTTTAAGAGCACAGAAACCTTGATTGTTATGGGACATTTTCAGGACGTGCGTACGGTTGCGAAAATGAAATAATTCTGGTTTCAATAGAAAAATTCGGGAAAGATATGTGGAAATGTTGCATGAAAAAGGAAAAAAAGCTATAATGCACATTAAAGCAACAAGAAGTAAAGTGATGAGAAAGAGAGTAGGAAACATGTGTAAAAAATTTGATGTAATCGCATTAGGCGAGCTTTTAATTGATTTTACAGAAAACGGAGTAAGCGGACAGGGAAATCCTATGTTTGAGGCGAATCCGGGCGGAGCGCCGTGTAATGTACTGGCAATGTTAAACAAGCTGGGGAAAAAGACCTCTTTTCTGGGAGTTGTAGGAAAAGACCAGTTTGGAACAGCTCTCCGCAGTACCCTGGACTCCATTGGTATTGATACCAGCCACTTATATGAAGATGAAGAAGTGCATACAACACTTGCATTTGTTCATACATTTGAGGATGGGGACAGAGATTTTGCATTTTACAGAAATCCGGGGGCGGATATGATGCTTCAGGAGGAGCAGATTGACGAAGAATATATCCGTTCTGCAAAAGCCTTTCATTATGGAACGTTGTCCATGACACATGAAGGAGTAAGAAAGGCAACGTATAAAGCCATTGATGTGGCAAAAGAAGCCGGACTTCTGATTTCCTTTGACCCGAACTTAAGACCTCCTCTCTGGAAATCTATGGAAGAGGCAAAAGAACAGATTGCATATGGCTTGTCCAAATGCGACCTTCTGAAAATTTCCGAAGAAGAACTGGAATTTATGACAGGGACAAAGGACGTAAAAGAAGGCGCACACAGACTGTTAAAGGAATATCCAAACTTAAAGCTCATGAATGTGACCATGGGAAAAGAGGGAAGTATTGCTTTCCATGAGGGAAAGGAAGTTTTCCAGGTACCGTTTTTGCAGGAAAATACCATTGAAACCACAGGTGCGGGTGATACCTTTGGAGCATGTGCGCTGAATTATGTACTGGAACATGGCATTACGGGTCTGACAGAAGAAAATCTGCAGGAAATGCTACGTTTTGCTAACGGTGCTTCTTCCCTTATTACAACAAAAAAAGGCGCTTTAAGAGTAATGCCGGAAAAAGAAGAAGTGCTTTCTTTTATTAGTAAATAAGTCCTTGTGAGGTTTGTATAGAAAAGAAAATAAAATTGGTAAAAATTTCACAAACTTTATTGAAGTAGATTGACATCAAGATAATTTTGTGTTAGATTATAACCATAGTTCTGTGACAGATAAATATTTAAATATCTGCTGCAAAACAACAGGTTCTGATTACTGACGGATAAATGTGGAGTACCACAGGGGAATCAGAATAAGATAATAAGCCGACCGTCTGGGCAACATTTGTAGCGTACAAGTGTTGCCCTTTTTTCAGCCAGGAAGCTTTTTGACTCATACCCATGCAGGACAAAAGCATAGAAATGAGAGAGAAAAAGGTTGGGAAAAGGGCGAGGAAAATTATTATTTCTTTTAAGGAGGATATGATTATGGGATTCAAATCAGACATCGAAATTGCACAGGAATGCACCATGGAGCCGATTACAAACATTGCAGAGAAAGCAGGTATTGATGACAAATATCTGGAACAGTACGGAAAGTACAAAGCAAAAATCGACTACAACTTATTAAAAGAATCCGACGCGCCAAACGGAAAATTAATCCTGGTAACAGCAATTAACCCAACACCGGCAGGAGAAGGAAAGACAACAACAACCGTTGGTCTGGCAGACGGTATGCAAAGACTTGGCAAAAAGGTTATGGTTGCTCTTCGTGAGCCTTCTCTTGGACCGGTATTCGGTGTAAAGGGCGGAGCAGCAGGCGGCGGATATGCACAGGTCGTTCCAATGGAGGACATCAACCTGCACTTCACCGGTGACTTCCATGCAATCGGCGCAGCAAACAACCTCTTAGCAGCAATGCTGGATAACCATATTTATCAGGGAAATGAATTAAACATTGACCCAAGAAAGATTACCTGGAGAAGATGTGTGGATATGAATGACCGCCAGCTCCGTTTTGTTGTAGACGGTATGGGCGGAAAGACAAACGGAATGCCAAGAGAAGACGGCTATGACATTACCGTAGCATCTGAGATCATGGCTGTTCTGTGTCTGGCAAGAGATATCACAGACTTAAAGGAAAGACTGGGACGTATTATTGTTGGTTATACATACGGAAAGGTTTCCGAACAGAAACCGGTAACTGCCCATGACTTACATGCAGAAGGCGCGATGTGCGCACTGTTAAAAGACGCCCTGAAACCAAATCTGGTACAGACTCTGGAGCATGTACCTGCAATCGTACACGGCGGACCATTCGCAAATATCGCTCATGGCTGTAACTCTGTCATTGCAACAAAGATGGCATTGAAATTAGGGGATTATGCAATCACAGAGGCAGGTTTCGGAGCTGACCTGGGAGCAGAGAAATTCCTGGATATCAAATGCCGTATGGCAGACCTGCACCCAAGCGCAGTCGTTATCGTAGCAACGGTTCGTGCATTAAAATACAATGGCGGCGTAGCGAAGGCTGACTTAAACAATGAAAACCTGGAAGCACTGGAAAAGGGACTTCCAAACCTGTTAAAACATGTAAGCAACATCAAAAACGTATACAAACTGCCATGTGTGGTTGCTATTAACGCATTCCCAACAGATACAAAGGCAGAGCTTGACCTGGTAGAGCAGAAATGTAAAGAGCTGGGCGTAAACGTAGCCCTGTCCGAAGTATGGGCAAAAGGCGGTGAAGGCGGTATTGCCCTTGCAAAAGAGGTTATCCGTCTGGTAGAAGAGCCAAATGACTTTACATTCTCCTATGAACTGGAAGGAAGCATTGAAGATAAACTGAACCAGATTGTACAGAAGGTATACGGAGGAAAGAGAGTGGTTCTGACTGCAAATGCACAGAAACAGGCAGCACAGTTAGAGGCCCTGGGCTATGGAAACTGCCCAATCTGTGTAGCGAAGACACAGTACAGCTTAACCGATGACCAGACCAAACTGGGAGCGCCTACAGATTTTGAAGTAACGGTAAGAAACTTAAAGATTTCTGCAGGTGCAGGCTTTATCGTAGCGCTGACAGGAGAAATCATGACCATGCCAGGACTTCCGAAGGTTCCGGCTGCTGAGAAGATTGACGTAGACGAAACAGGAAAGATTACAGGGCTGTTCTAAAAAAGTTTGGGCTTGAAGGGAGCAATGAAGTATGTATAAAGACGAATATAAGGCTGTGTGCAATTCTGCGGCAGCAAAATTGAATTTACTGAAAAACAATCCGCTGGGATATTTTGTAGCCTCTATCTTAGCTGGTATGTTTGTTGCAATGGGTAGCTTTGTAGCGTTTACATTGGCAGGTCATCTGTCAGGCTCAGAAGCAGCGGCGATCTGGGCAAAACCGGCACAAAGCGCGGCTTTTGCAGCAGCTCTTAGCTTAGTTATTATGGCAGGGGCAGACTTATTTACAGGAAATAATTTTGTCATGTCAGCGGCTATATTCAGAAAAACAGCTACCGTGGGTGATGCCTGCAAACTGTGGTGTGTATGCTGGATCGGAAACCTGGTTGGTTCTCTTTTATCATCTGCTCTTTTCGTGGCTGCAAAAGTTCCTACAGGCGGAATCGGTGATTACTTTGAAAATCTTGCAATTACCAAAACTACTACAGCTCCGGTGCCATTGTTTATCAAAGCAATCTTGTGTAACATTTTGGTATGTCTTGCAGTATGGTGCGGAATAAAAATGAAATCTGAATCAGGGAAGTTGATCATGATTTTCTGGTGTATTTTCGTATTCATGGTGTGTGGATTTGAACATAGTATTGCAAACATGAGCAGTATCGGTGTTTCACTTATTACAGGAAAGGTTGGAATCGGTGCATATTTCTATAATGTAATTATAGTAACCTTGGGAAATATGGTTGGTGGTGTTTTAGGCGTAGCGCTTCCATATCATCTGATTTCAAAAGAAAAATAGAAAGATAAAGAGAATTTGAGGGGAGATAGGCTGTCGCACCAATATGGTGCGGCAGCCTTTTTGGCTTTATGGGAAAATATGTCTTATGAAGAAATCAAGAAGCTTTATGAAGCATGTGATGCTTCGGAATATTTTGAAAAAGAGAAGAGTAGACTGAAAGAAAAACGCAGGAACAAAAAATGGAAAATCAGAAGCTGGAAAATCTTCTAAATCTTGCTTTAGATGCAACAGCAGCGGAACGGGAGCAGTCACCGGAACTGAATATAGGATATAATCAGTCAGAAAACACCTGGGACTTGATTATTAAGTATACGGGAAATCTTTCAGACATTCTGGGAGAAGATGTGCCAAGGGCAGAGCTCTTAAACGGTTTTGCAGTGATTACACTGGAGGAGAGTCGGATTGAGGCATTGTCCCGGATTCCGGGCATCGAATATATAGAGAAACCCAAGCGTTTGTTTTTTGCTGTGCAGCAGGGAAGAAGCGCCTCTTGTATGACTTCTGTGCAAAGCGCTTTCTCCCCTTTGGGAGAGCCGCTTACCGGAAAAGGGATTTTGGTGGCATGTATTGATTCAGGTGTAGACTATGCTCACCCGGATTTTAGAGATCCGGACGGCAGCACACGGATTTTGCGGCTCTGGGATCAGAGTATACCGGGAAGACCTCCCAGGGGCTATTCTATTGGAACAGAGTATACACAGGAAGAAATCAATCAGGCACTTTTGGCAGAGAACCGGGCAGACAGAGAAAAAATAGTGCCCAGCAGAGATTTAAGCGGACATGGCACAGGCGTACTTGGAATTGCTGCAGGAAACGGCAGAGCGTCAGACGGGGTCTATAGAGGAGTTGCCTATGAAAGTGAGCTTTTGGTAGTAAAGCTGGGAACAGCAAGGGAAGGGGGCTTTCCCAGAACCACTGAGCTTTTGCAGGGGATTGACTATGCTATTCGTCTGGCAGCAGACAGAGGGCAGCCTGTGGCTCTGAATCTTAGTTTTGGGAATAATTATGGTTCTCACAGCGGGGAATCTCTTTTGGAAACCTATCTGGATAATGCGGCTCTGAACGGTCGGAGTGTTATCTGCGTGGGTATGGGAAATGAGGGGAATCAGGCACTGCATACTTCAGGGAGAGTTTCGATAGCGGAGGCAACAGAAATCCTTTTAAATGTAGGGGAGTATGAGCCTGGTTTTAATATCCAGTTCTGGAAGCATTATGTAGATGAAATGGAGATAGAGCTTTTACTTCCCGGGGGACAGCGAATTGGGCCTTTTCAGGAGATTTTAGGCGCTCAGAGGTTTTCTGTGGGAAATATGGAGCTTTTGTTGTATTATGGAGAGCCTGCTCCCTATAGTTTATCCCAGGAAATTTATATAGAGCTTTTGCCTAAAAGGGGATATGTAGACAGCGGAACGTGGAAAATCCGATTGATTCCTGTAAAGATTGTGGACGGGGATTATGATTTGTGGCTCCCGGGAGGGGGTATTTTAAATGAAGATACGCATTTCCTTTTTCCCACACCTCAGACAACACAAACCATTCCCTCCACAGCGCAAAGAGTGATTTCTGTGGGTGCGTATGATTCCCGTTATCTGGCATATGCGGATTTTTCAGGGAGGGGTTATACCAGGGTGACTAATGAGATTAAGCCGGATTTGGTGGCACCGGGGGTGGGGATTGTCACAGCAGCGCTGGGAGGAGGATATGAAAGCCGCACAGGAACCTCCTTTGCCACACCTTTTGTCACCGGTGCGGCTGCACTCTTGATGGAGTGGGGAATTGTGAGGGAAAATGATCCTTTTTTGTACGGAGAGAAGGTAAAGGCCTATTTAAGAAGAGGAGCAAGACCGCTTTTAGGCGGGGAATATCCTAATAATCGTATTGGATATGGGGCGTTGTGTCTTTCCGATAGCTTCCCTAAGAAATGAAGTTAAAATAAAAAAGCATAAAAATGCTGTTGGTGGGACAAAGGTTTAAGAAAAAACTTAATTTTCAGTGGACTGGAAAAGTCAATTAAAGTCGCTAAATATGTTGGAACGGATAAATGGTCGCACCCTTCGCGGGTGCGTAGATTTAATTCTATTTGAAAAAAGATATTGACATATGTTCATAATGGTAGTATTCTGAAAGCGCAAAAGAAAAAATCACTATCTTAAATCTATATGAGGAAAGGGGGACATATGGCCAGGCCACAGAAAAGCAGATGTATCTGTTCCAAACCGAAAATCACCAGCTTTGCACCGCAGGGCTGTGTTGCTGACGGAAGCGTCAATCTTACCTATGATGAATATGAGGTGATTCGTATTCTGGATTTTCTGAAAATGACACAGGAGGAGTGTGCAGCAAAGATGGATATTTCCAGACCGACAGTGACTCGCATCTATGACTCAGCCAGACAGAAAATAGCAGACGCTATGGTTCATGGCCGCAGTCTGACCATAAGTGGGGGAGATGTGGTTGTATGCGAAAAGATGAAGCCGGAGTGTGCAGGTATGTTGTACTGTTGCCACAGACAGCAGGAATAAGCAACACAGAACAGGTAAACCAAAGTACCAGTAAAAGAAGAACAGGAGAGGTAGAATGAAAGTATTAATCATTGGAGGCGTTGCTGCGGGAACAAAAACAGCAGCTAAACTGAAACGTGAAGACAGAAGTGCAAAAATTACAGTTATTACCAGAGATAAAGATATTTCCTATGCAGGCTGCGGACTCCCGTATTATGTAGGCGGACTGATTGAAAGCAGAGAAGAGCTTATTGTAAATACGCCTCAGAAATATGCCAAAATGACAGGGGTAGAGGTAAAGACCGGAAAAGAAGCTACTGCGCTTTGGGCAGATAAAAAGCAGGTTCTTGTAAAAGATTTGTTTACAGGAGAAGAAGAGGTCTGTTCCTATGATAAGTTGGTTCTGGCGGTAGGGGCATCTCCGGTAGAATTGCCCGTTCCGGGAATGAAACAGCAGGGTGTCTTTAAAATGCGCACTCCTGATGATGCTACAGCCATTCGGGCATATGCAGAAGAAAATCAGGTAAAGAAGGCGGTAGTAATCGGCGCCGGATTTATTGGGCTGGAGGCAGCTGAAAATCTGAAGACCAGAGGAATACAGGTGACGGTGATTGACTTTGCCGCCCAGGTACTTCCGAATATTTTAGATAAAGAAATGGCAGGCTATGTAAAGAAACATCTGCTGAAGGAAGGAATTCGCGTGATTACCGGAACCAAAGCAGAGGAAGTGGTTGGCAATGGAAAGGTAACAGGTGTAAAGACTTCTGCTGGATTTTTGGGCTGTGACCTTTTGATTACAGCAGCAGGAATTCGTCCGAATACAGAATTTTTGCAGGACAGCGGCCTGGAAATGTTTAAAGGAACCATTTTGGTGGACAATACCATGAAGACAAATCTGGAAGGAGTCTATGCAGCAGGTGACTGTGTAATGGTGACAAACCGTATCACCGGAAAGCCTCAGTGGTCACCAATGGGTTCTTCTGCAAACATGGAGGGAAGAACTCTGGCACAGTTACTTTCAGGGAAAAACAAGACGTATCCAGGTGTCTTGGGAACCGGCATTGTAAAGCTGCCAGGTCTGAATGTAGGACGTACAGGTCTTACAGAAGAACAGGCGAAAGCAGCAGGATATGAGGTTGTGAGCGTTCTGGCGCCTACAGACGACAAGGCTCACTATTATCCAGGTGCTGGCTTCTTTATTACAAAGCTGATTGCAGAAAAGAATACCCATAAATTGCTGGGTGTGCAGGTTATGGGACCAGGCGCAGTAGACAAAATGATAGATATCGCGGTCATGGGATTAAATATGGGGGCAGCTCTGGAAGATTTTGAAAATGCGGATTTTGCCTATGCACCGCCGTTTTCCACAGCAATCCACCCCTTTGTACAGGCTGTTTATGTGCTACTTAATAAATTAAGCGGAGATTTGGTGAGCATGACTCCGGCAGAGTATGCAGAAGGAAAAGCAAAAGGTTATAAGGTAATCGATGCAGGTCTGACTCCTTCCATTCACGGTGCACAGTATGTAGACCCATTTGCTGTAAATGGAGAAATAGAAGGTCTGGATAAGGAAGAAAAATTACTGTTGGTATGTGCAAAGGGAAAACGTGCGTACTTCCTGCAGAACCGTATGCGTTTTTACGGATACAAAAATACGGTGGTATTAGAGGGCTCTACATTTTTCAATGATGTGAAGGTGGAAAATCCGGAAGGCGCGGTATCACCTGAAGAAGAAAAGAGAGTAAAGGCTCTGGGATTCTTAAAAGACAAAAATACTTTGGATAGATTTAATGGACGAGTGATTACAAGGAACGGAAAAATTACGGCAGAGGAAGCCAGAACCATTGCAGAGGCAGCAGAGCTTTTCGGAAGCGGGGAAGTAACAATGACCTCCCGTCTTACCATGGAAATCCAGGGAGTGCCTTTTGCCAATATCGAGCCTCTCCGTGAGTATTTAATGCAGGCAGGACTGGAAACAGGAGGAACCGGCTCCAAGGTACGTCCGGTTGTGTCCTGTAAAGGGACTACCTGTCAGTATGGTTTGATTGATACCTTTGCATTGTCCGAAGAAATTCATGAGAGATTTTTCCATGGATATGCGAATGTGAAGCTGCCCCATAAGTTTAAAATCGCAGTAGGCGGCTGTCCAAATAACTGTGTAAAACCGGATTTGAATGACCTGGGTATTATTGGACAGAGAATTCCTTTGGTGGATATGGAGAAATGCCGCGGTTGTAAGGTGTGCCGTGTGGAAAATAACTGTCCGATTAAAGTGGCGAAGGTGGTAGACGGAAAGATTGTGATTCCGGAAAATGAATGTAACCACTGCGGACGCTGCATTGGCAAATGTCCATTTAAAGCCTTTGAAGAGTATACCAATGGATACCGTATTTACATTGGCGGACGCTGGGGTAAAAAGGTGGCACAGGGACGTTACCTGGATAAGGTCTTCACAGACAAAGAAGAAGTTCTCGCTATTGTGGAAAAAGCCATTCTGCTGTTCAGGGAGCAGGGAATTACAGGAGAACGTTTTGCAGATACGGTTGCAAGGCTGGGCTTTGAAAATGTGCAGGAACAGCTTCTGACAGATGATTTACTGGGACGGAAAGAAGAAAATATAAAAGCCCAGAAGCATTTAACAGGTGGCGCAACCTGCTAAATAAGAGGATTATGTAATTATAAAAGAGCAGCGATACAAAAAGTCGGGAAGGATTCCGGGGTGACATTTGTATCGCTGCCTTTCTGTTTTGTAAGAAAATGTATCATGTCGCGGATATGACCTGTGGCAAAATAGGAAGGATTTATTTGTGGTTTAAATAACCGGTATTTCCGTAAATTCCCGAAAGATTTCTTCATATTCACCGGAGAATACGCTGTCTTTGTTCCAGAGAAAGGTAAAATCATGAGTAATCTGGAAATCTTCCAGTGGAATCTGGTGCAGTGTGCCGCGGGCAATTTCATCCTCCACAGCAGCTTTATATAAGAATGCAATTCCACAGTCCTGAAGCAGTAGGGATACAATGGTATGAATATTTTCTACCTCTACTACATTCTTAAAGTCTTCTACAGACATGTTTTTCAGTGCCAGTGTTTTGGTCAGAATGGCTCGAGTGCCGGAGCCATGCTCCCGAAGCAGAAGACGCTCGCAGGTTAAATCCTTTAGGCAGCGGACAGGTTTTGAAAAAATATGGTCTGTACTGCAGACAGCAATGTATTCCTCTTCCTTGAAAATGCGGGTGCTGTAATGGTCTGACTTAAAATACCCTTCCACCAGGGCAAAATCAATGTTCCCTTCCTGAAGACAGGTTAAAAGTGTCTGGGTGTTGGCATAGCGGATATAAAAGTCTGTGTTTGGGTGAGCCTTAATAAAACGGGTTAAAGAGGGGATAATAGCATATTCTCCAATGGTCATGGTTACACCAAAGGTTAGAATCTTTTTTTGTGTCTGACTTTCCTTCAGACGCTTCTTTAAGGTGTTTTCATCATTTCTCATAGTTTCCAGAGCTGTACGCAGAATTTCCCCGGCAGGTGTCAGATGTAGCTTTTTTTTATCCCTCTGAAAAAGTGGGGTGTCATACTCCTGTTCCAGATGTTTGACATGCTGAGAAACGGCTGGTTGTGTCAGACCCAGAGCCTCTGCAGCATGAGTAAAATTCATATATTCACATACTGTCAGAAAAGTTTCCATACGAAAATCAAGCATAATAGATACCTCCTGAAAATATCATAACAAATATTTATGATTATATCAATATTTATAATTTTACAAAATGATTCTGGGAAGATATAGTATAAATGTAAAGAAGAACAGGAAACATAAGAAAAATAAGTGAAAAAGAAGGAGGAAATTCAAATGTATGATGTAGTTATTATCGGAGCAGGACCAGCAGGAATCAGCGCAGCAATTTATGCAGTAAGTCGTGGAAAAAAGACCTTAGTTATTGAAAGAGCTCAGGTGGGCGGGCTGATTGGAAGAGTTTCTGCAGTCACACATTATGCCGGAATTACAGAAGGAGAAACAGGCGTTACTTTTTCTGAGAAACTAAAAGCCCAGGCAGAACGTGCTAATATAGAGCTTGTATATGAAACAGTTGTTTCTGTAAAGTTGTCAGGAGAAAAAAAGGAAATTCAGACCAAGCAGCATACTTACGAAGCAGCAAAGGTGATTCTGGCAAATGGAACTTCTCCGAGAAAACTGGGGATTGTAGGAGAGGCAGAGCTTTGCGGAAAAGGTATGAGTATGAATGCAACACAGCATGGAATGCTTTACAGAGGAAAAAATGTATATGTAGTAGGTGGTGCAGACGGGGCGGTCAAGGAGGCTTTATATTTGGCGCAGTATGCGGCGCAGGTAACCATTATTCATTTTGAAGAAACGCTGGGTTGTATTGCAGAATTTAAGGAAAAGGTGGTAAAAACACCCAATATAAAATTACGGTTAAATTCCAGACTGCATGGAGTGTACGGGACAGAGAAGGTGAACTCTCTTGAAATTTCCAATGAAAGGACAGGGGCGATTGAAACCATAGAAGATTCCGGATGTGGCATTTTTGTCTATGCAGGGACTGTGCCAAATACAGAATTGTATACAGAGCTAAGACTGGAAAACGGCTTTATACCAGTAGATGAAAATATGAAAACAGAGCTTCCGGGAGTGTATGCAGCAGGAGATATTCGGGTAAAACAGGTGCGCCAGGTGTCAACAGCAGTTGCCGACGGAACCATTGCGGCTGTGCATGCGGCAAGATAGGAGGAAAGAGTGGAATTTTTGAAAGAAAATGGAAAAGGGCTTTTGCTCTGTTTGGGTCTGGCGCTTCCGGCCTTTTTTCTGGGAAAAGTTTTTCCGGTTATCGGCGGTCCTGTGTTTGCTATTTTGGGAGGTATTGTGCTAGCTCTTTTCTTAAAAGAGCGGAGTGCTTTTGATGCGGGAATTAAATTTACATCTAAGAAAATTTTACAGTATGCAGTAGTGCTTCTGGGGTTTGGCATGAATCTGGAGGTGGTTATGGAAACCGGTAAACAATCTCTTCCTATTATTGTCTGTACGATTACAACTTCATTGGTCATTGCCTATGTACTGCACAGAATCATGCACATTCCGGGCAAGATTTCCACTTTAGTGGGTGTGGGCTCCTCAATTTGCGGGGGTTCTGCCATTGCAGCTACAGCGCCGGTGATTGATGCAGATGAGGAGGAGGTTGCCCAGGCAATTTCAGTTATCTTTCTCTTCAATATTCTGGCAGCGCTGATTTTTCCGGTGCTGGGTGGTGTGTTGGGATTTTCTACTGCGTCTGGGGAAACCTTTGGAATCTTTGCCGGGACAGCGGTAAACGACACGTCCTCTGTTACGGCTGCAGCCTCTACCTGGGACAGTATGTATCAACTTGGCAATCAGACATTGGACAAGGCAGTGACAGTAAAGCTTACCAGAACGCTGGCGATTATTCCAATTACTCTGGTACTGGCCTTTTTAAGAGCCAGAAAAGCAGAGGGAGAAAATGGGGACAAGGTATCGCTGAAACAAGTGTTTCCGTTCTTTATTCTGTTTTTCATTGGAGCCAGTGTGATCACAACATTGGCAGCTTCAGCAGGCGCACCAATGGAAGTATTTCAGCCTTTAAAAACACTGTCCAAGTTTTTTATTGTTATGGCCATGGGGGCGATTGGGCTGAACACAGATGTGGTGAAGCTGATAAAAACAGGAGGACGTCCTTTGCTTATGGGACTGGCATGCTGGATTGGCATTACGGGAGTGACACTTGGTATGCAGCATATGATGGGAATTTGGTAAAATAAGGAAAAAGAAAAATCAAATCATGCGGGAATGTTTCTGTGATTTAAAAAAGACAGAAATATTTCCGTTTTTTGTTTCATAGGAAAATTTTTATTATTACAGAATTTTTATTAAGAAACTATCTTTTAGCCTGTCTTCTGCGTTAGATATAATAGAAGGACAAGCGTTTGGACTTTCAAAAGTGAGGAAGGAGGAAACTGTGGATTCTGATTTTAGACTGATATGGAAAATGAAGCAGGGCAGGGAAGATGCCATGGAACTTTTTATACGAAAATATTATGATGAAATTTTTAGATACTGTACCTGCCACTGTCACGATACGCAGTATGGAGAGGATTTGACACAGGAGGTTTTTATTCGTTTTTTTACAGGTCTTTCGTCCTATGAATACAGAGGAAAAACGAAAAACTATCTTTATACCATTGCCGGAAATCTTGTGTGTGATTTTCATCGCAGAAGACGAGAGATGCCTGTAGAGCGACAACTCTTTGAGCAGAAAAGCGGGGAAGGGGAAGCGCTGGAACAGGCAGCCGAACGAGTGGATATGGAGCATGCTTTGGCACAATTACCGGAAGAATTTCGGGAGGTCCTGATTTTATATTATTTTCAGGGGCTGAAATTAAGAGAGATAGCGGAGGTGCTTCAAATCGGACTTCCTTTGGTAAAATACAGGATAAAAAAGGCAAAAAAGGAGCTACAGGAACTGTTATGTTAGAAGGGAGGAAGCATTTGTGGAGGTAGAGGAAAAATTAAACCGATATAAAGAAACGTTCCGGGTGCAGGCAAAAGAAAGCAGTGTAAAAAAAACCGTAGAGCAGTGTAAGCAGGTTTTTTATGAGCAGGAACAGGAGCGCCTTTTATCAGGAAAAGAATTTCTGTATATACAACTTGGATATATTCGAAAACGCTGGTGGATTTTACAGGGGCTGTTACTTGTAGCATTGTGGGAATTTCTTTCCTGTACCAAAGAACCTTTGTATGTACAGCGCGGTATGGGAGTGGCCGGGGCTTTATTTGTAATTCTTTGGATTCCGGAACTTTGGAAAAACAGGAATTGCAATGCGATGGAGATAGAAGCAGCTGCTTATTATTCTTTGCATCAGATTTATGCGGCGAGAATGCTGTTGTTTGGCTTTGCAGATGTATTTTTGCTGACTGTTTTTTGCCTGGTATCTTCCTTTGGGCTACAAATTACTTTGATAGAATTGGCAACGCAGTTTTTATTTCCGGCAGTCGTAACAGCAGGTATTTGTTTTGAAATTTTATCCGGAAAAAAAGGCTGGAGTGAGGCTGCTGCCATGGGGGGCTGTTGTGCCTGGGGGATTTTATGGTGGTGTATCGTATTAAATGAAAAAATTTACAGTGCGATTACCGTGCCTGTATGGTGCGTTCTGTTTGGGGCTGCATTTGCAGGACTTTGCTTTGCTGTAAAACATTTGCTGGAGGACAACCAGGAAATTTGGGAGGAAAACTGGAATGGAATTGGAAATGAATAAACTTACAAAAAAATTCGGAGATGTTACAGCCGTAAAACAATTAAATCTGTCTATGACAGGAGGCGTTTACGGATTACTGGGAAAAAACGGAGCAGGGAAGACCACCCTTATGCGTATGCTTTGTACGCTTCTTAGACCTACAGAGGGAGAAATTCTATGTAATGGGAGAGATATTTTTAAAATGGCGGGAGAGTATCGGAGATTTTTAGGATATTTACCTCAGGATTTTGGGTTCTATCCGGAATTTACCGTGGAGGATTATCTTCTGTATATAGGAGCTATAAAAGGACTTCCGCCGTCTGTAGCAAAAAAAAGGACAAAGGAGCTGTTGGCTGCTGTGGGACTTGAAAAATATGCAGGCAGAAAGATGAAAAAACTTTCCGGAGGTATGAAACGCAGAACGGGCATTGCCCAGGCCATGATGAATCAGCCTGAGATTTTGATTTTAGATGAACCGACAGCTGGGCTTGATCCCAATGAGCGCATTCGCTTTCGAAATCTTATCAGTGAGTTTTCAGAAGACAGATTGGTGCTTTTGTCCACCCATATTGTATCAGATGTGGAGTATATTGCCCATGATATCTGGCTGATGAATGAGGGAAAGATTGTACGGCAGGGAACACCGAAGCAGATAACAGAATCCATGAAGCAGAGGGTTTGGGAATTTTGTGCAGACAGGAAAGAGATTTCCCGGCTGGCTGCAAAATATAAAATTTCCAATATAAAAACAGAAAATCAGAGAGTGCAGGTGCGTCTTCTGGCAGGGGAAAAACCGGCAGAAGGTGCAAGAGAGGTGACCCCTTCCTTAGAAGATGCCTTTTTATATTATTTTGGAGAGGAAGCAGGTGAAATGCATGGTCTTTTATGAGATAAAGAAAATATTTTCCAAAAGCAGCAGTAAGGCAGCTCTTGTTTTTGGGGGCTTCATGCTGTGTCTTACCATTTATTTTGCTATAGGAGAAGTGTCATATGTTGACACAGAAGGAGAAGGAACAAAGGGAATTGTAGCAGTCCGTAGTTTGGAAAAGGAGAAGGAAAAGTGGAAAGGAGAGTTGAATGTTGAGCGTCTGCAGCAGGTGATTCGGGAAAATCATAGAGTGAATCAGACTCCTCAGGCGCAGTCTGAAAATATCAGGGAGAATAATCAGGCCTTTGGCTGGAAACAGGGATTTTCGGATATTCGAGAACTGCTTAATAAAGCCTTTGCAGGATTTCAGGAATATGATTATTTTCGTGCAGATTCTCTAACTGAGGAAGAGGCGGCACAGTTTTATGAGAAAAGAACCGAAAGTTTAAAAGTATGGTTAGAGGAGGAAGGCGGAGGCGCAGAACAGTTTACAACAGCAGAAAAGGACTTTCTTATCCGTCAGTATGAGCGTATGGAAACACCTTGGTATTATGAGAGTTCAGATGGTTTTGAGGCCTGGTTTACCTGGTCCCCTACGGTGTGTATGCTGGTGGTGCTTATGATAGGATTTCTGGTTTCCGGTATTTTTTCCGGTGAAAAGCGTTATCATGCAGCTTCTGTTTATTTTGCGTCTTATCATGGCAGAAAGAAAGCGGTACTGGCAAAAATAGAGGCAGGTATTTTTACTGTCACGTTGCTTTACTGGGGGACCATGTTACTTTATAGCGGAATTGTTCTGGGGGGTCTGGGGGTACAGGGAAGCCAGTGTTTGATACAGACCCAATTCGGAAACTGGAAAAGCTTTTATGAGATGACCATAGGACAGGAATTTTTGTGTATTTTGTTGGGTGGATATATAGGCTGTCTGTTTTTTGGAAGCTTAACTATGCTGATTTCTGCATGGAGCAATTCCGGTACAGCGGCAGCGGTAGTTCCTTTTATACTGATCCTGGCGCCTTCTTTTCTGGTAGGAACACAGATACACTTTCTGGATAAAATTCTGGGACTTTTACCAGACCAGATGCTGCAGATGGAAGGTGTGATTTCCGGATTCAGTCTATATTCCATAGGTGGAACAATTGTAGAAGCGCTGCCAATATTGCTGATTTTTTACAGTGCCCTGTCTGTAGGACTTTTGCCTGCTATCTACAGAATCTACAGAACAAAAGAAGTACGGGAGTAAAGAACTGCCGCAAATAGAATTCCTGCCCCAAGACACCATAAACCGGAAAAATGCAGATAATTTATGAGGAATCCGGCAAAAATACTGAACAACAGAGCGCCAAGCTGAACCGTCAGGGAGGACAGGGAGAGAATACTGGCTCGCATGTTGTTGGGGAGAATGCGGTTCAAAAGTGCATTTTCCGATACGCTGCCATATCCAAGTACAAAATAAATCAGACTGTATTTTGCAGCATAGAGAAACAGACCCTGCTGGAAGGAAAAGAGGACAACGGAAGCAGCCAGAAGAAATTTTCCTGCAAAGAAAACAGACCACCAGCGGGACTGTGTGCGACAGGAAGGGCGGTTTAAAAGAACAGCCCCTAGTTGGCTTCCAAGGGCAGTACAGAAAAATCCGGAAAAGGGAAGAAGTCCCAAAATCCAGCCCTTTATCTGAGGAAAGGTCGTAGTAAGAGCTGGCTGCCAATAAGTTTCTACGGTAAAGAGTACCATGCCGGTACACAGAGATAAGAATAATAATTTACGAAGACCGGGAGAATTTCGGGTGTAGAGAAGACTTTTCTGCACCTGATTTTTTAATTCCCGGAGGATTGAACCCTCTTTTGCGGATACCGGTGTTTCGTTTACCCACAGGAAAGTAAGAAGCATGAGCAGGAGAGATAAGGCGAGCATGCTCAGAAGATTATGGTTGTATTTTATATCAGTTTGTGAGAGAAATCCACCCAGAAGGGAACCAAGACCAATTCCAAGGCACTGAAAAAGATTGATTTGATTGCTGACTTTGGCAAGGGCAGATTCCCCTTTGGAGGAAAGAGCCTGTTCCATGCACAGAGCTTCCAGACTGCCGGAAGCAAAGGCTTTCTCCAGTCCATGCAATATCAGAGCAGCAGCACAGCCCAAAACAGTGGGAAACAGAAGAAAGAGAAGTAAAGACAACACGGAAAACAGGCAGGAGAGAAGAAAAGTCCTTTTTCTGCCAAAGAGGTCGCAAAAAGCACCGCTGGGAAATTCCATGCAGATGGCGGTAAAAGAATAAAGTCCCATAAGCCAGGCTATGTCAGAAAGCTGCGCTCCCCGGGAGAGCAGCAGCAAACTGGCAACAGGCATAAAAATTCCTCTGGAAAGGTTTTGAAGAAAAAGAATCAGTCCAAATGAAAAATTCAAGAAAATTCCTCCTTGTGCGTATATTAGTCCTCTGCCCGGCAGGCAAGAATGCCGTATTCCCAGGGTTTGGTGCCGTCTTTTTTCTGGTTGTGATTTTTTAAATAGCTGCGTATGATGGCAGACAACTCCTGAACTTCATCATCAGTGAGAAAGGCAACGCCGGTAAAGACATTGGTTTCTTTGGAGAAAACTTCTTTGTCTTCCAAAGCTGTCCTCTGTCTTTTTTTTCCTAGCGAATCCAGTAGTTTTCCAAAATAACTTTCCATTAAAAGGAGCTGTCTATCCTGGGTATTGTTGTTACTTCCAAGGAGAGTTACTTCTGTGTCTGCAGCTATGTAAAAACGGGCATGGATTCCACGGATTATTTCCGTATGGTCTAGAAGAACCAGACCCAACCCTTCCAGTTTCTTGATATGGAACTGTATGGAGGAAGGAGAAATGCCGATTTTGTCTGCCAGAAATTTGGGTGTAACAGGTTTTCCTGCAACGGCCAGGGTACGCAAAATTTCCTGCCGTGTGGGATTCATAAAAATTTCCAGTTCTTCTTTTGTCTGTAATTTGATTTCGCTCATATCTTTTACCTCTGTCTATATTACATGAATTATAACATTACATGATATGAAACGTCAAGGGGATTTTAGTTTTGTCAGAAAGAGAGCAGTTGTCTTTTAAAAGAAAGTTCGTTATAATCAGCAGATAGAATAATATAAGGGGGCATTTTCACATGCAGAAAAGTCTGACTCAGGGAGCTGTAGGGAAAACATTGATTTTATTCTCTCTGCCCATGATAGCGGGAAATCTGCTGCAGCAGCTTTATAATATTGCAGATACTTTAATTGTAGGAAAGTTTTTAGGCTCAGGCGCATTGGCGGCAGTGGGGTCTTCGTATACCTTGATGACGTTTCTCACCTCTGTGTTTCTGGGGCTTTGTATGGGAAGCGGTGCAGTATTTTCCATACGGTTCGGGGAAGGGGAAAAGGAGAAGCTTCAGGAAAGTATTACAGCGGCTTTTCTATTGATTTTTACAGTGACGGCAGTGCTGAATATACTGGTCTTTTTATTCATAGACCCGATTTTGGTACTTTTACAGGTACCCGGGGAAATTTACCAAATGATGAGAGAATATCTATGGGTGATTTTCTGGGGGATTCCTGCAGTATTTCTCTATAATTTTTATGCCTCTCTTTTGCGGGCAGTGGGAAACTCAGTAGTACCGCTGGTATTTCTGGCAGCCTGCGCGGTTTTGAATATTGTGCTGGACTTGTGGTTTGTCTTGGGATTGTCCTGGGGCGTGGAGGGCGCTGCAGCGGCAACTGTGCTTTCCCAGTATGTTTCCGGCGTGGGGATTGCTCTTTACACCTGGATAAAGTGGAAAGACTTCCGGTTTAGAAAGAAATATCTGCGGCCGGGAAAGGGCATTTTAAAAGAGCTGGCGCAGTTTTCCTTTCTCACTTCTGTGCAGCAGTCAGTTATGAATCTGGGAATTTTAATGGTGCAGGGACTGGTAAACAGTTTTGGAACCGTGATTATGGCAGCCTTTGCCGCTGCAGTGAAGATTGATTCCTTTGCATACATGCCTGTGCAAGATTTCGGGAATGCGTTTTCTACTTTTGTGGCACAGAATTTTGGAGCGAAGAAGGAGGAACGTATTCGGGAGGGAATCCGAAAAGCCGTGCTTACGGCATTTGTTTTTTGTCTGGTGATTTCCTTTGGCGTCTTCCTGTTTGCAAAGCCCCTGATGCTGATTTTTGTCCAGCCGCAGGAAACGGAAATTCTGGCAGCAGGAGTGCAGTACTTACACATCGAAGGGGTTTTTTACTGCGGAATCGGTTTTCTGTTTCTGCTGTACGGATATTATCGGGCAGTGAAGCTGCCTGGTATGTCTGTTGTGCTGACTGTGATTTCCCTGGGAACCAGAGTGGCTCTGGCATATCTTTTGTCTTCTTTTGAGAGCATCGGTGTGTTAGGTATCTGGTGGTCTGTACCCATTGGCTGGGCTCTGGCAGATATTGCAGGCTTTTGGTATTATAGGAAAATGCGGAAGAAATCTCCGTGCAGATGAGAGAATCCATGTTTTTATCGACCGAATCCCTTTTCTATGCTATGATTAAGGAAAACACAGCATAGAAAGGGGTATTTTCATATGGAGAATACGTCTGAACAGAAAACAGAAGGAACAGACACAATAGAAACCAAAAACGTCAGTCTTGCTCTCCTTGCTCATGTAGACGCAGGGAAAACTACGCTGGCGGAGAGTATTCTTTATCATACAGGCAGTATCCGCAAAATGGGAAGGGTGGACCACAGAGACGCTTTTTTGGACACAGATTCCATGGAACGGGCAAGAGGTATTACGATTTTTTCCAAGCAGGCAGGTTTTTCCCTGGGAGAAAAGAACTTTACTCTTCTGGATACGCCGGGACATGTGGATTTTTCTGCGGAAATGGAAAGAACACTGCAGGTTCTGGATTACGCAGTGCTTCTCATCAGCGGTGCAGATGGGATTCAGGGGCATGTACAGACTTTATGGCGGCTTTTAAAGCAATACAAGATTCCGGTTTTCCTTTTTATTAATAAAATGGATCAGGAAGGTACAGACAGGCGCGTGTTGCTTTTGGAACTGCAGAAAAAACTGGACGAGCGGTGCGTGGATTTCGGAGGGGACAGAAAGCGGGAGGAAGTTCTGGAGGAAATCGCCATGTGCGAGGAAAGCGTTTTGGAACATTATCTGGAAGAAGGAGAGATTTCCACGCCGGTTATCCAAAGTCTGATTGCCGAGCGCAGGCTTTTTCCGTGTTATTTTGGTTCTGCACTGAAATCTTTTGGAATAAAGGAATTTCTGGAAGGCATGGAAACCTATATACAATGTCCGAAATACAGTGCAGATTTTGGGGCAAGGATTTTTAAAATTTCCAGAGATGATAAAGGAAACCGGTTGACCCACATGAAAATCACAGGGGGAACGCTGAAGGTCAAACAGGTGCTCCAGGGAAAGGACTGGGAAGAAAAGGCAGACCAGATACGAGTATATGCAGGAGCCGGTTTCCGCACAGTAAGCGAAGCACCTGCAGGGACGGTCTGTGCAGTCACCGGTCTTACAAAAACCTTTGCAGGAGAAGGGCTCGGCATGGAAAAGGAAGCGGTCAGTCCTCTTTTGGCGCCGGTTCTGACCTATGAGATTCAGCTTCCAAAGGGCTGTGACGTACATAGAATGCTTTTGCAGCTCAGACAGCTGGAAGAGGAAGAGCCGCAGCTTCATATTGTGTGGAACGAGGCTTTGGGAGAAATTCATGCACAGGTTATGGGAGAAGTGCAGATTGAAATTTTAAAAAGCCTGATACAGGAGCGTTTTGGTGTAAACGTAGAGTTTGGTTCAGGGAGTATTGTATATAAAGAAACCATTACAGAGCCTGTGGAGGGAATCGGACATTTTGAACCTTTACGTCATTATGCGGAGGTACATCTTCTTTTGGAGCCTCTGGAAAGAGGAAAGGGGCTGCAGTTTGCATCAGACTGCAGCGAGGATATGCTGGATCGAAACTGGCAGAGGCTGGTTCTGACCCATCTGGCAGAGAAAAACCACAGGGGTGTTCTGGCAGGTGCTGATATTACGGATATGAAAATTACTCTTATTACAGGAAAGGCCCATATCAAGCATACAGAGGGAGGGGATTTCAGACAGGCTACCTACCGGGCTGTGCGTCAGGGCCTGAAGAAAGCAAAAAGTATTCTTTTAGAGCCGGTTTATGAATACAGACTGGAAATCCCTCAGGAAGCTGTTGGAAGGGCTATGACGGATATTCAGAAGCTGTGCGGAACCTTTCAGGGACCGGAGTTGGAAGAAGATATGGCAGTGCTTACCGGAACAGCGCCAGTGGTTACCATGAGTGGTTATCAGAGAGAGGTCATTTCCTATACGGGCGGACAGGGAAGACTGTTTTGCACTTTAAAAGGCTATGAACCCTGTCACAATCAGGAGGAGGTTCTGGCAGAGCTGGCCTATGATTCTGAGGCAGATGTGGAGAATCCCACAGGATCTGTATTTTGCGCCCATGGTGCAGGGTTCAACGTAAGCTGGGATAAGGTAGAGGAATATGCACACCTGGAATCTGCAAAGCAAAAGCAGGAGGCACAGGAGGCGGCAGTGAGAATGCCGGGACAGAGCTTTTCCAAGCTTCGCCTGGATGAAAAGGAATTAGAGGAAATCTTTGCCAGAACCTATGGACCTGTCAAAAGAGAGAGAAATGCCTTTCAGAAAACCGTGCGCCGTGCCTCTTTTGATTCTGCACAAGCCAAAACAGGCAAAAAGAAGCAGGAGAAGGAAAAAGAATATCTTCTTGTAGACGGGTATAACATTATTTTTGCCTGGGAGGATTTAAACGAGCTTGCAAAGGTGAATTTAGAAGGAGCCAGAAGCAAGCTTATGGATATTTTATGCAATTATCAGGGATACAAAAAATGCACTCTGATTCTGGTTTTTGACGCTTATAAGGTTGAGGGTGGACAGGGTGCTGTGCAGAAATATCACAATATTCATGTAGTTTATACAAAGGAAGCGGAAACAGCGGACCAGTATATCGAAAAAACAGTACATGAAATCGGAAAAAAACATCATGTGACAGTGGCTACTTCTGACGCCATGGAGCAGGTGATTATTCTGGGGCAGGGAGCGACCAGAATGTCTGCCCAGAATCTTCGGGAAGAGGTGGAGCTGATAAAGCAGGAAATCCGGGAGTATTATATCGAAAATCAGAAGAAAAGCGGGAGCTATCTGTTTGAGCATGCGTCTGAAGATCTGGCGGAGGTTCTGGAAGAGGTCAGACTTGGCAGAAGAAAAGAAATAGAAGAAAAGACGCAGTAAACTGCAATGGGGAAAAGGAGAAGGAAATGGATAAGAAGACATATTTTGAAAAACAGAGGAACCGCTATAAAAAGGGAGAACTTGCCTGGTGTGCAAAAATGGCGCGGAAATGGCATGAAGAGGAGTGCAGTCACATTCTGCGGATTGCAGACGAAGCAGTGCGTCTGGAATTTCTGTTTGATTTATCCTGGGATATGGAACGTACTTATAAAAAAGAAACTTTTGCCTATCCCATTTGCTGGACTTATATGCCGGCAGAGGACGAGGAATTTGTTTACCAGATGAACCGGCACAGATATTTTATCTGTCTGGGACAGGCCTATGCCATGACAGGAGATGAAAAATACGCAGAAGCGTTTGTTCAGATAACAAAGGACTGGATAGGGCATGTTCCGTTAAATGAGGAGAGCAAAAAGATAACCTGGAGAGAGATTGAGGCAGGCATCAGAGGTGAAAACTGGGTCAAAAGTATTTTGTATTTTGAGAACAGTCCTCTGATTGACGATGCCTTTATGGAATTGTTTACCAAGAGTCTGGAGGAGCATGGGGAGTATCTTTTGCATGCACACAGGGGCTTTCAGATCTCCAGTAACTGGGGCGTAATTGAAAATCATGGTTTGCTGTTTATCGGCCTTGCACTGGACAATTCATTGTATGTGGAAACAGCTCTGAAACGTCTGGAGCAGGAAGCCGGGATTCAGGTGTTTTCTGACGGGGTGCATTGGGAGCAGTCCTGTATGTATCACAACGAGGTTCTCCACTGCTTCCTGGAATCTCTGCGTCTTTTAAAAATCTGGGGAAAGAGCTTGCCGAAAAAATTGCTGGAAACAACAGTACGTATGGCAATGGCAAATGTTGCCTGGAAAAAACCTGATGGTTGTCAGCCCATAACAGGGGATAGCGATGAAACACCTCTGGCAGATATGCTGTCAGCTTCTGCCATTCTTCTGGCAGGGGAAGGAAGAGAGAAAGCAGAGATTTTAAAGGGGTGTGCAGAATCATATCCAGACTATGAGAGCATTTGGGACTGGGGACAGGAAGGTGTTTCGTTATATGAAGGAATTTCGTCCCATGTTCCAGAAGAAAGGAATTTTTTCCTGGAGGAGAGCGGAAATTATTATCTTCGCAGCAGTTGGGAAAAAGACGGGGAATATCTCCATTTCCGAAACGGCTGTCAGGGCGGAGGTCATGGACATAACGACAAACTTCATATTGATGTGGTGTGTCAGGGGGAAGATGTGCTGGTGGATTCCGGAAGATATAGTTATAACTTTGAGCAGGAAAACCGCATATGGCTGAAAAGCGCTCACGCACATAATACCATACTGGTAGATAAAAAGGATTATCTGGAATATCCTGATGCATGGGGAACCAAAAACACAATGCCGGAACTTCCTATGAGAGTAAGAGAAAAAGAGGACTGTGTGCTTTTGGAAGGCGCCCATACCGGGTATCTGCAAAACGAAACGCAGGTGCTTTTAAGAAGGAAAATCCTGGTGCTGGAGCCAGGGGTGTATGTGCTGGCAGATACTGCCTATAGCGAAGAAAGCCATACCTACAGCCGTCTCTTCCATTTTAATAATCAGGGAATGGTAAGCGCCAAAGAAGGCAGGATTCTCTATCATGGAAAGCGGGCAGACATGGAACTTATCTTTCCTCAGGAAGAAACCTGCTTTTATATAGAAGAAAGCAAGTTGTCACGGCATTATAATCTGTGTGAGAAAAATGAAATGGTGGCTGCAGATACAAAAGGAGAAGGAAAGACCTTTATGCTGGCTGTGCTGGCTGGAAATCAGAAAAAGCCTGTGAAGGTTTGTATGAATCCGGTCTATAATCCGGTCCGCGGCTGTTTACTGGCAGATGAGGCAGCACAGGCAGTTCGCATCTGCACAGATGCTCATGAATATGAGCTGATATTCCGGCACGGGGATTTGGCAGGTCCTCAGGATTTACTGCAGGCAGGTTCCTGTATGGGAATCGGAAGTGTGCTGGTATGTGCGGACTCCGGAGAAACTCTTTGTTTTGCATAGAAAACTAAAAAGCATAAAAAAGCAAATTTTGTAAAAAAGTCCTTGCATTCTTTGCAGAGAGGTGCTAATATATAAAGCGTACTTTTATGCTCAGAAAGGAGGAAGAACAGTGAAAGTAAGATCATCTGTAAAACCAATTTGCGAAAAGTGCAAGGTTATTAAAAGAAAGGGAAGCATCAGAATTATCTGTGAAAACCCAAAACACAAACAGCGTCAGGGCTAATATCTGAAATTTATATCAGAGTTAGGACGTTGGTTTGTGTAAATTTTAGTGCGGCTGCAGTATGAAACGCAAGGACGCGTTGTCCATACTGATTAAATATAGTGATATTGAATACAGAGTAAAAAATACTCTGTCAGAATCGTTTACCGAGGACGGTTCCTGTTGCTGAAAATCCTTCGGCAACCATAGAATATTGCTTAATACCGGTATCCGCCAAATGCCGGAAAGGCTGCGTAAAATTATTTTTGCGGCTGGATACAGAAGACCCCGTCAGTTTTTTGTATCTCAATTAGGAACAATATTAACAGAAAAATGGAGGAACAAATACATGGCTCGTATAGCTGGTGTAGACTTACCAAGAGAAAAACGTATTGAAATCGGCTTGACATATATCTACGGAATTGGTAGAGCAAGCTCAAACCGTATCTTAGAAAAGGCAGGCGTAAATCCTGACACTCGTGTCAGAGATGTTACTGACGAAGAAGTAGGAAAAATCCGTGACGCAATTGAAGAGCTTCAGATTCCTGTAGAAGGTGATTTGAGAAGAGAAATCGCTCTGAACATCAAAAGACTTCAGGAAATCGGCTGCTACAGAGGAATCCGTCATCGTAAAGGACTTCCTGTTCGTGGACAGAAAACAAAAACAAATGCAAGAACAAGAAAAGGTCCTAAGAGAACTGTTGCTAATAAGAAGAAATAATTTCTTTTCGGACATACAGGCAGCAGCCTGAATTTTGAAAATTACAGTTGAGTTTAAATATTAGAGAAAGTAGGTTAGTTTAAAAATGGCTAAAGTTACCAAAAAAGTGACAAAAAAGCGTGTTAAGAAAAACGTTGAACGCGGACAGGCACATATCCAGTCTTCTTTCAATAACACAATCGTTACATTGACAGATGCTGAAGGAAATGCTTTATCATGGGCAAGTGCCGGTGGTCTGGGATTTAAAGGTTCAAGGAAATCTACTCCATATGCAGCTCAGATGGCTGCAGAAACTGCTGCAAAGGCTGCAGTTATCCATGGTCTGAAGACTGTTGACGTTTTTGTAAAAGGACCTGGTTCAGGAAGAGAAGCAGCAATCCGTGCATTGGCAGCTTGCGGTATTGAAGTTACAAGCATCAAAGATGTAACTCCGGTTCCACACAACGG
>SAMEA3387500__coassemble_942_pt1 | contig 28541 bp, 28 predicted proteins | sample SAMEA3387500__metabat2_high_PE_001 | metagenome-assembled genome bin SAMEA3387500 (sample SAMEA3387500) | Felis catus | biome: Faeces | place: United Kingdom | collected 2012
CAAGGTTTTTAATAGATTTAAACAATAAAAAATGGGTAGTTTTTGACACTACCAATATTTTAACGGAGGTAGAATTTATGAAAATCAGCGACGCTCAGATTGACAACCTTGTAGGTTTATTAGACGGTTATGCCGAAAAAGGCGGACACCACTTAAATGTAAATGTATTTACAAAAGAAACGCTTTTAGATGCCCAGCAGCACCCGGAGAAATACCCTCAGCTTACCGTGCGTGTATCCGGATACGCGGTAAACTTTAATAAATTAACAAAAGAACAGCAGGACGAGGTTATTTCCAGAACCTTCCATGACGGAATGTAAAAACACCGGTTCTATTCATTCTCTGGAAACCTTTGGTACCGTTGACGGCCCCGGAATCCGCCTTGTGGTGTTTTTCCAGGGCTGCCCCATGCGGTGTCTGTACTGCCACAATCCGGATACCTGGGCACCGAACAAAGGACAGAAAATGACCGTAGACGAAATCCTTTCTGTCTATGAAAAAAACAGGAGTTTTTATGCCAAAGGAGGCCTGACTGCCACAGGAGGCGAACCCCTGATGCAGCTTGCATTTCTCACAGAACTGTTTGAAGCTGCAAAACAGAGGAACATTCATACCTGTCTGGATACTTCAGGGATTTTGTATCGAGAACAAAAGAAGGAAGCTTATAGACAGCTCTTTGCTTCCACTGATTTGATTCTCCTGGATTTAAAACACAGTTTCTCAGATATGCACCGGATTCTGACCGGACATGCCCAGCAGCCTGTTCTGGATTTTCTGAATGCTGCTGAAGAATGCAGGGTATCTGTTATTATCCGCCACGTTATTGTCAAAGGATATACAGATACGCCGGAAGAATGGGACGGTATCGGAAAACTCATTGCCCAACACCGGAATATAAAAGGGCTGGAAGTGCTTCCTTATCACAATATGGGAGAAGCCAAATATAAAGAGCTTGGACTTTCCTACCCTCTTAAAGGCATGGAAAATCTCCCAAAAGAGCTGGCACAGACTGCCCGACAGGAAATCCTGAAAAGTGTCAGGAAATACCGAGAACAGAAAACGCTGTGATTCTTCTGTGTTTTGCTTATAAAAAAAGACCGCTGCACAAAACAGTAGTGCAATCCATAAAAGATTACACTACTGTTTTGTGCAGCGTAAACTTACCCTTCTTCCGGAGAAATTGTTGTTTCTTCTCTTATTCCTCTCAGAATCTCATGAAACTGCACACCGATTCTCTCTATTTCTCCCAAAACCAGATTTATCCCTTTTTCGGTCTTATACCAGTTCTCTCTCCTCACCTGACTATCCTTTACGGGACATACCAGAAAACGAGTTTCCGGATATAAAAACTGGTAATACAAAAGGCTTCTTCTTGCATGATAAGGCTTACAACACAAAATTGCCCGACAAATATTCAGTTCTTCTTTCTCTGTCACTTTTCTGGAATAAATGGCATTTTCATAGGTGTAGGTCGCTTTGTCTTCTCTCAAAATGGCATGTGACGGAACTTTGTTTTTCTCCAAAACCTTTCTCAAAAAATCCCATTCTGTTTCATAAGTTCCGGGATACTGCTCTGTCTTTTCCTGCACGCCGCCAAAATGTCCCTGGGTAATACTATAGCGTCCGGAAGGAAGAATCCGAGGTGCAAAGCCTGCATGATAAAGCTGTGCTGCTTCTTCTGCCAGCTGAGGAAAACCACTTCCCGGGATAAAAATAATATCTGATTTTTCCGGTTCATTTTCCACAAAAATAAAGTCTGTAATTTGCTCTAAAAATGCTGCGTGTTTCATGCTTTTGTGTCCCTTCTGTTACTTACTGTCCGTTGTACCGGTCCCCTGATTTCTGTATAATGTGCTGAAATTCTTCATGACGTTCAAACCAGCCCCTGGCATAAGAACAGGTAAGCACAGCCTTTTTCCCCTGCCGGGAAATTTCCTCTGCTGCTGTCTGCATCAGCTTCCCTGCCATGCCTGTACCACGAAGAGAGGGAGAAACAAACGTGTGGTTGATATCTACAGTATTTGTATCAAGGTTCGGGAACGTAACTTCTGCTGCTTTTTCTCCCTTTTCATCTATATAATAAATCTCGTTTTCTTTGATGATAAAATCCATTTTATGGCTCCTTTCTGAAATGGAAATCTATCGTAAGGTTTTTCCTGCTCTTCTATCTCATGTATCAGGTTTTGTATTGATTCAAGATCTTCTTCCAGAATATCTGCAATCTCCTCAGCTGTTTTTTCTTTTTTCAGTTTCTTGTTTACAAGTTGTTTGTTATTATAATAATACATTCCATTCCTATGTTCCAGAAATTCTCCGAAAATTTTCTGTGAACTTTTTCTAAACTTCTTAACAGTCCTTCCTGCCAGAGAACAGCCCCTAAAGTCAGACTTTATATTTGACTTTAGGGGCGCCTCATTTTCCCTTTTATAAAATCTTTTCTACAAAATTCTCACCCGATACTTCTCCAGCCAATAATTCACCTGCAGCATATATGCCAGCATCTGAGGTCCTGCCATGAGTTGCCCATACCAGGGCTTTCCATAATCTGACGGACTGGCAAGAAAACGCTCCACCTTCTTTTTATCCAGAAACTGTCCCACAGGCGCTTTGGAGTCCCGCAGAACCTCCTGGAGCTTTTCTCCCAACAGTTTCTCATATGCAGGGTGATACGTTTTGGGATAGGGACTCTTCTTTCTCCACAGTACTTCCTTAGGCAGCTTTCCCTCTCCTGCATGACGGAGCAGACCTTTTACCACACCGTCCCGACATTTCATTTCCCATGGCACATTCCACACATATTCAATAATTCTGTGGTCTGCAAAGGGAACTCTTCCCTCCAGACCGCTGTACATGCCGGTTCGGTTCATTCTGTCAAGAAGGGTTGCCATAAACCATTTCAGATTCAGATATGCAATCTCTCTTCTTCGCTTCTCTATCCCCTGTTCTCCTTCTAAAGCAGGCACTTCTTTTATGGTTTTTTCATAAGCGTTGCGTGTATATTCTTCCATGGGAAGCGTCTGTATCCATTCTTCTGACAAAAGACTCTGACGCACCTTCATATCCTCAGACCATGGAAAATTTTGTCCTTCAAAGGCCTTAGAGCTGCGAAACCATGGGTAACCCCCGAAAATTTCATCTGCACATTCCCCTGTAAGTACTACCTTGTGTTCCTTTGCGACTACAGAACAAAAATAAAGCATAGACGATTCCACATCTGCCATACAGGGCAAATCTCTGGCGTCCACGGCTCTATAAAGATAATCCAGCAGTCCTTGATTATCACATTCCAGAAAAGTGTGACTGCTTCCGCAAAAATCTACCATTTTTTCTACCCATGGGCGGTCCTGGCTGGGTTGAAATGCATTTGCCTGAAAGTATTTCTGATTCCCCTCAAAATCAAAGGAATAGGTATCCAGACTTTTCCCCTGCTGCTTCCATTCCTTTGCACAAATTGCTGTCACCAGACTGCTATCCACTCCTCCGGACAAAAAAGTACAAATCGGAACATCTGCCTGCATCTGCATTCTGACTGCATCTTCAATAAGCCACGCCGTCTTCTCCACGGTTTCTGCAAAAGAATCCTCATGCACATGGCTTTCCAGTTTCCAATAACACACTTCTTTAATTCCGTTTTTCTCCACTGCCAGATAATGTCCGGGAAGAACCTCATAAATATTTTTAAACACACCTTTTCCATAGGTTTTTGCCGGTCCCAGAGCAAAAATCTCACACAAGGTATCCGTATCTGCCTCAGCCTCCATGCCCGGATATGCAAAAATCCCCTTGGGCTCTGATGCAAAAATCAGATTCCCCCTGAATTTTGTATAAAACAAAGGCTCAACTCCTGCTCTGTCCCGAAAGAGAAATAACGTTTCCTTTTTGGCGTCCCAAAGCGCTGCGCCGAAAACGCCGTTGATGCGTTTGACAAATTCCTCTCCATATCGCATATAACCTGCCAGAAATAACTCGGCATCACTGTCTGTGCGAAAGACTTCTCCCTCTTTTTCCAAATCTCTTCTCAGTTCTTTTCTGTTATAAAGTTCTCCGTCCAGAGAAAGCGTGCAGGTTCGCCCCTGTCTGCTTCTGGACATGGGTTGCCCTCCCTTTTCCAAATCCTGTACAGCCAGCCGTACATGTGCCATACCGCAATGAGGTGACAAAAAGCTCCCCTCTCCGTCCGGTCCTCTTCTCTTTTGTGTCTGATTCATATCTTTTAAAATTTTTTCCCATTCTCTCCTGCAAATACTGTAATCCTTTTCCCAACTGCAAAAGCCTGCAATTCCACACATAATTTTTCCTCCCGCTAAAAACAATCATCTTTTACTGAATAATGGGCTGATACTGTTTCCCCTCCAATGCCGCCTCTGCCGCCGGAATTAAAAGTTCTGTATGAGCCACCATGGAATTTGGCTTTTTTTGTGCATGGTCCTGCCCAAATGGCACAAAAAAGATATGCTTGGCATTTAACAAAAGCCCAATGTTTTTCATATTCATTCCCAGAGCATCATTGGTGGAAATAGAAAGCAAAAGTGGTTTTTCATTCCTCAGATGAGCCTTTGCCGCCATAAGCGCCGGAGTATCTGTAATCCCGTTTGCCAGCTTTGCAATGGTATTCCCCGTACAGGGAAGAATGATGAGCAAATCCAAAAGGCTTTTGGGTCCAATGGGTTCTGCCTCTGCAATGGTTCCCATAATTTTATGCCCGGTTATCTCCTCCGCTCTTTTGACAAATTCTTCTCCTTTTCCAAAGCGACTGTCTACAGACTGAGCTGCTTCTGAAAAAATCGGCTGCACCATTGCCCCTTCTTCCACCAGTTTTTCCAATGCCAGAAAAGCCTTTTCATAGGTACAAAACGAGCCGGTAAAGGCCACGCCTATTTTCTTTCCCTTTATTTTCATAAAGAACTCCTTCCCAAATCCTTCCTGTTTACAAGTTCTGCTTTCCATATCTTTCTATCGCCTCTGCCAGAATTTTAGCAGAAGCGTAAGGTGCATACCTTCCGGGAAGCCCGGGAAGCTGCAGTACCTGCAGTTGTCTTTGTTTTGCCGCTTCGTAATCCACACCTCCCGGTGCTGATGCCAAATCCAGAATCAGTGTATCCCCTGGGACATATTCTAAAAAAGCCCGGCAAAGCACCAAAGCCGGAGCTGTATTAAAAATATACTGCATGTTTTCCAGATACTGGGGAAGCTCTGCATTTTCCAATACCCTGTCTGCAAAAAGCTGCGCTTTTATTCTTTGCTTCTCTTCTTTGTCAGCCACAAAAACCGTGCAGGAAAACTTTTTCAAATAAGATACCAGTGTGCTTCCACACTTTCCATATCCAATAACCAGACAATTGCTCCCCGTAAGATTTCCCGAGCTTCGGATAATGGCTTCTGCAAGACTCCCCTCTGCTGTGGCAATGGTATTCTTCACTGCTGTATACCCATCTTTTAAATAATCTACACAGATAATTCCCTTTTCTTTTGCCTGTTTCTCATATTCCTTTGGAATACCTCCTGCGAAAAGAATGCTGCCCGGTCTGGTATGCAAAAGAAGCTCCTGAGGCAAAATTTTTTTCTCCGTATTTTTGCTGAAAACTACACCCTCTCTCAAAAAAGGTATGGGAGCTACAACAACCTGCGCCATCTTCAGACACGCCTCCAGACTGCAGCTTTCTTTCTCATTTCCCCCTGTCAGCCCATAGCGCTGTACCTGATATTCCTTTTCTTCCAGAAGTTCTGCCAGATATACCTGACGCATATCTCCGCCTAATACTGCAAATCTATAAAAATGACTCTTCAATCTTTTCATTCAGACCTTTGGATTTCTGCTTCTCTTTTATGATATGCAAGGCGGGCAGAAATGAAACAGCGCCAAAAACAGAGGCAGTGGTTCAGTCCCCCCTGGGATAAGTATCATTTGACACTCCCTATTCACACCACTGCCTCTGTTTTTCCATTTTTAACTTTCTCTTTCCCTGCTGTCACCCAGAAAAATCCCCTCTGCCAATACGGTTCCCAATACTGCAGCAGCAGTATTTCCTAAATTCCCAAGCATGCTGGCATCATTGGGACAAAGGACAAACTGACATACCGCCAAAAAAGCGTTTTGTTTCTTTTCTATCAATTCCGGGAAAAAGCCTAAATCTGACCACATAGCCGGAAGATAATCCCCGGAAAAGCGCAGTGTTGTCCAAAGTCCCAGGAAAATCAATCCGCATACAATTCCGGCAGTAAACAGTTTCCCAAAAAGGCGAAGCGAAAAATTCGAAATATTGTTTAGCTTTCCGCAACCTCTTTTTATCCAGACTAACACCAGAATCCATATCGGCAGGGCTGCCAAAACTCTCGCCAGAGCGCTGTAAAGATTCCCTTCCCAGAATCCCTCCGGTTCTCTTCCGGTTATCTGCCACATCAATTTTCGTGCCGAAGAACCAGGCTCACTTTTATTTGCGTATTCCAGATATAGCCCCTCCAGCTCCTTTTCTCTGTCTGCCAAAACTGCTGCAAACAAATCCTTACTCTCTATACACCCGCGGACAACATAGCTGTTTTTCTCTATTTCTATAGAATTTCCCTGTATTTTATCTGTTCCAAACAGCTTCTGTGCAAGCGCTGTACTGACCATACACCCTTCATCGTCTTCTTGCCAGACATAGCTGCCAGAGGAAAGTCTTCCTGCGAAAAAATCTTCCATACTTCCAAAAAGACTCCACACCTCTGCAGTTACGCCAACTTGAACACTTCCTTTTACCAGCTGCTTTTCCTGTCTTGACCAAACCGTTATATCCGGAAGCATTTCCTGCCGGTCTGCCTGCTCCAAAAATTCCTGCACCTGCGCAGGTGTAACCACCGGTGTGTCATAATATCCATTAAAACACCCTGCATACTTTTCTGTCCTCTGCCAGAAAAACAGCGCAAGCCCCCAAAGTCCTATTCCCAGAGCCAAAGTACCAACTCTTATCCATATTTTTTTCATTCTTCCAGCCTCACCTTATCCTCCGAAGCAATTTCTTTATTGCTGCCTGTAATCACCTTATCCTCCGGTCCCAGAGAAGAAGTAATGGCTGCGCTCATACTGTCCTTTTCTACTACAACTACTGAAATTCTCTTTGCCCTGTATTCTGTTCCAAGAATGGTTTCCTCCTGCTCCGCCACAAGACAGTAAGTACCGTCTGTGTCCTGCCGTATTGCGGAAAGAGGAAGTATCTGTTTATAAGCAGTATCTGTCTGTCTGCTGATTTCATAAGAAACCTCACTTCCGTATACAGCCTCTGCCGCTTCCAACTCTGCGTAAAAAACACCTGCAAAACCGGATTGTTCTTCCTTTTGACTGTCCGCTCCGGCGTTTCCCTGTCCCCCTCCGAAACCAGACGAAGCCGAATGAATGCCTCCAACTTTCTTTTTCAGTGTTTTTCCCTGCCCGGGAACCATAATTTTTACTTCATCTCCTGCTTCTGCCTTTGATAAATCCTCTGCTGAAAGATTCCCCTTTACCTGGTATCCGCCCCAGCCAAATATCAGAGAAGAGGTGTCATCGGTTATTGTTCCTGCTGTGGCACTGCTTGTTTTTAAAACTCCGTTTTCCTCTGCTTTTACTTCTGCATTTTCTGTTTCTACCTTTTTCAGCTTTTCCAGCTCTTTTTGTGCCAGCTCTAAATCTACCTGGGCAGACTGTATACTGTAATTGCCTGCCTCAACTGTTTTTCTGTCATTTTCCGCTGCAGCAGCGTCCTGTTCCTTTGCGCTTTCATAGGCATTGTATGCCTGGGTTCTCGCTGCTTCCTGTGCCTGCAAATTTTCTTCTGCCTGATTTTTTAAGGATTCCAGTTCCTGTATGGCACTGTCATAGGCTGCCTGTGCCTGAGTCTTTCTTTCTTCAGCCTCTGCTTCTGCCTGTTGACGCAGATTTTCAGCCTTCTCTGCTTCTCCAAGTGCGTCCAGCTCCTGTGCCTGCTGCAGCGCCTTTTCTTTTTCTGCTTCCGCAGCCAAAAGTTCCCCGTCTAAAATCTGCTGCTGTTCTTCTATGCCGGCATTGTATGCCTCTTCTGCCAAAGCATAATCTTCCCAGGCTGTTTCATAGTTTTCTTCAGAAAGTGCCGCCTCTCTTTTGGCTCCTTCTGCTGCTGTCACCCTTGCAGGTGGCTGTCCGGTAAGCTTTACCTGTTCCACAGCCAGCTCCAGCTTTTTTATTTCTGCCTGCTTTTTCTCTATATGCTCCTGCAAATAGGATTTATCATATCTGAGAAGCACCTCGTCCTTTTTTACTGCAGTCCCTGCCGGCAATACCCATTCTACCCGCAGTCCGCTCTGCAGGGGAACCAGCCTCTCCTGCTTTGTTTCTACAGTTCCTTTGCCCTGTATCTGTACCTGCAGTTTTCCTTCCTGCACCTGTCCTGTAGTTACCTTTGGCACCACCATGGAAGCTGCCGTGCGGGAAAGCACAGTACAGACAGCCATAAGCAGAAAAAAGGCTGCCAAAGCCCCTGCTGCCAGTTGTTTTTTATTGATTTTCCTCTTCTTCATGCTCTTACTCCTTTAATCCTGACGCAAGAATCCCCTGCTCCAGATAATTCTGCCCACAGGCAAATAAAAATACAGACGGCGCCATAATCAAAATTGATGCCGCAAATGCGCTTCCCATATCCTTTCCCGTAATATTGGATAAATACAGGGACACCGGGAGCAGACTTTTGGTTTTCAAAAATGTCATAGGCGCCTCAATGGCGTTCCAGTATTCCAGAAAGTTTAAAATCAAAGAGGATATCACTCCCGGCATTCCAAGGGGAAGACCTATGTAAAAAAAGCACCTACAAGCGCCGGCGCCGTCCACCTTTGCTGCTTCTAACAGGGAATCTGGTATCTGCTGAAAAAACTTTGTCATTAAAAACACCGGAAACGTGGAAAAAATTCCAGGCAGTATTACTGACCAGTGCGTATCCAGTATCTTCAGCCTGGATAATACCGTATAATTAGAAACCATAGTCACCTGGAAGGGCAAAATCATCAGAATCATATACAGATACAAAATGCTCTTTCTGCCTTTAAAATGAAATTTTCCCAAAGCCCACGCCGCAGGAAGTCCGAACAAAAGCTGTCCGACCAGAACGGGAAAAACCTGTTTGCAGGAATTCCAGAACATTACAAAAAAATCCGGGCTGTCCAACAGGAGCTGCAGATATGCTTTTAAAGTGGGATACAGGGGGAACAGCTTCCAGTGCAGCTTTCCTCCTGTTCCGTAAAGCACGCTTCCATAGCTTTCTCTCAGTTCCTCCACTCCCATTAAGGAACCGGCTGCCAGAAGAAAAATCGGAAAAAGCAGAAGCAGAACAAAAATTGTTAAAAATATCCAAAGCGATGCCTTCTTTTTCTTCACATTCCCTGCCCCCATTTCTCTTCTATTTTCTGGCTTCCGAAAAGTACAAGCCCCAGAATCAGGGCAAGCATTACAGCCGCTGCCGTCATTTTCTGCATATCCAGCTTGATAAACCAGTTGTTAAACAAATTTTGCAGCATATAAATACTGTCATGGGGATAGCCTCCTGCAATCATATAAGCCTCCCGGAAAACTTTAAAAGCATTTACCAGGGACAAAATCCCTGTAAGAAAGGCAGTGGGCAAAAGCAAGGGACAGGTAATATGACAAAAACATTGAAATTCTCCTGCACCATCCATTTTCGCTGCTTCATAAAGACTGTTCGGAATCCCCATAAGACCGGACAGCCATAAAATCATATCATACCCCAGATTCTTCCAGAGATACACGGCAACCAGAACTCCAAACGCCTTCTCCGTATTCATATAATCCGGTCCTGTTTCTCCGAAATATCGGATTGCCTGATTTAAAATCCCGTTTTTATCAAAAAACAGCTGCCAGAACAAAACCACAGAACCTGCCGGCACTGCCATGGGAAGCAGGAATCCTGACTTTAAAATTCCACTTTTCTTTCCTGCTTTTAAAAGCAAAATTGCAAAGAACAAAGAGCTTCCCAAAAGCAGGGGCAGACATACAGCCAGAAAATGCAGGGTATTTCCTGCTGCCAGCTGAAACGCCGGATTTTCCAAAACACTTTTATAATTCTCCAATCCCACAAACGTGTTTCCCACTGCATTCAAAAAAGATCTGCGTACCACATCTGCAAAAGGAATCAGCACAAATATGCTGACCCCCAGCAGACTTGGCAGTAAAAAGAGCCATGGAATCCAGACTTCTTTTTTACTCGGAAAGGTAAAGCTGCATTTTTTCTCCCAGAGTTTTCGCTGCTTCTTCTGCACTGATGCTTCCTCCAAAATACTGGTCTGCACAGTCAAGAAATGTCTTTCTCACTGTCAGGTCTATGATTAAGGGTGTGTTTGCTTTCTTTGCCAAATCCAGAACAGGCGTTATCTGTTCCTTTGAAGGATAGCCATAGGAATGCATCTCTCCACCGCTAAAGCCCACACTGAAAAGTTCCTCCTGTCCTGCTTTTTCTGCAATCTCTGCCTGTTTTTCCAGACTTTCTGTACAAACAGGAAGTCCTTCCACAAAATCCTGCTGCTGAATTTCATCACTTAACATGGTTTCCACAAATTCTATTGCCAGTTCTTTTTCCTTAGAAGAACTGTTGATTCCCATACGATTTACCGGCTGATAAAAATTGTGAGGATTTTTCACAGAAAGCCCCTGCTGTTTTTCCAGAATATCGCACAACAGCGAAATTTCTGTTAAACCGTACAAATCCGTTACGCCGGCAATATCGGTTTCTTCATACAATTCCAACATACCGATACCGGAGAATGCAGACATGCTGTTTCCTGACAAAATACGTCCCATAAAATTTGTACTCCATGCTGTTTCCATTTTTTCTGATGGATTGTTATCCACCAGCTGCTTAGAAAGTTCTAAAACCTCCTGTATCTTTTCCTTGGAAAAGCTTCCGTCCTCCAGTCTTAATTCTTCATAATTTAAAGCAAACAAAAGATACGCCATCTGACTGTAAGAGGCAGCCCCTATGATTTTGCCTTTTGGCTGTTCCTCCAAAAATTCTTTTACAGAATCCAGACTGTCCAATCTTGCCATTGCCTCCTCTGTGCCGTAAAGCACCGGTAAACGGAAGCACGCCGGAATTTCATAGTTCTTTCCGTCCTTTTTCACACCTTCTGTAATTCCCTTTAACAGTGTTTTCTCTTTGACTTTTTTCTCTGTAAAATCCGTTAAGTCCTCCAGAATTCCTTTTTCTATGTAGGAGTCTACAGGAAGGTCGTCCAAAAGCAGCACGTCCGGCCCCTTCTGGTTCAAAAGACTGGTATTTAATGCGTCCAGATAGTCCTCCGGATTTCCTTCTTCCTCCTGTTTCATGGCATACTGGTAATCCACGTCAACCTCTGGGTGCTTTTTTTCAAAGGCTCTTACCACTGCCTGTGTCATGCGGCTTTCGTACAGTCCGTATACGGACAACGTTTTTTCTGTTTTGGTGCTGACTGCTGCGTTGTAATAGTAATGGCAGACAGAAAAAACACCGGTCTGATAATTGACATACATTCCATAAAAGTCCCTGTTCTCTCCTGCCAGGAAATTCTTCATAACCAGACTGTTGACCGTTTCTCCCATATTGCCTCTGCTGCCGTCATAAATCTGTTCTCCAATACTGCCCTTTTCTTTATACACGGAAATGCCTTTTTCTGTTGCCAGGTAATACGTTCCGTCCTCACATGCAGCCAGACACCCCATTCCCAATTCCATGCTTTCTATTTTTACCTTACTGATTTCCTTTCCGGAAACCGCATCATAAGAGAAAAGAGTTTTCTGATCCTGTCCCAGGGTGAGAATTGTATTTCCCTGAATGGAAATCATGCCGTCATCATTGGTGACAATCTCATGACTGGAAAAAGTATCTTTTTCCTTCCCGGTCTTCCCATCGTACAAAACAATATTGGAAGAGCCTGCCCCAACCAGGGCAATATCTCCATTCTGTGTAACTCCCAGGTAATAGGGGAAGAAACCTCCGCTCTGCTTCTGATATTCCATGTCCAGACATTCCACAGGGACTTCCTGTGTTTCTCCTTCCCCTGTATGGCGATACAGATACCAGGGCTGAGGCGGAAGCATAAGTTCGCCCTCCGCAGAGGCTGCTGCTTCTGCTTCGTCTGCCTCGCCGCTGGTCATGAGATACACATTTTTATCTTCTCCCTGCAAGAGATAGACCGGATAGGTTCCATCAGCAAGCTTTTCTTCTGCCCAGGCTTCCTCCTGCTTCTCCCAGTCACTGCCTCCCTGGTGTACATAGGAATACACTTTTTGTTCTGTTCCTTCCACTGCCTGTGTATAAATTTCCAGCTTTTTTTCCTCGTTTAAAAAACTTCCCAGATAGGATTCCTCTTCTGTCCAGGGTCCTTCCATTTCTTCCTCTACATAACCGCCTTTTGTTTCTTTTTTATCTCCTTTGTCTGCTTTTTTCTCTTCTTTGGCAGAACACCCTGCCAGCAGACCAAGCGTCACTGTGCCACAGAGCAAAAAAGCAAGCATTTTCTTACCCTTCATTTTTTAATCTCCTTTCTGTTCCATGCAAGGCGTCCTTCTGCGAAATAAACAGAAGCCCTGCACCTTTTCTTCTGTTTTTATCATAACAGGGAAATCTCTAAAAATCTTTAAAGAATCCCTGTTGTTTTTGGAGATTTTTTAGAGATTTCTATGATACAATAAAAACAGAAAATCAAGGAAAGAACATAGATAGAAAGGATTTACCTTATGCGAATTTTATTAATTGAAGACGATGTTTCTCTTTGCAGGGCTCTTCTCATTCATCTAAGCAGTGAAGGATATGAAACAGATATCTGTCACAATGGTACAGACGGGCTGTCCTATGCTCTGCAAAATGCCTATGATGTGATTATTTTAGACCGTATGCTTCCGGAATTGGACGGACTGACTCTTTTATCTGCTGTCCGTAAAAAGAATATATCCACGCCTGTCATTATGGCAACTGCCATGGATTCTCTTCAGGATAAAATAAGCGGACTGGACTGCGGAGCAGATGACTATATTACCAAACCTTTTGATACACAGGAGCTTCTCGCCCGTATTCGCGCCCTGACCAGACGTCCTGCAAAATTGAAGACTTCCCCTTTACTTTTTTGCGGAGATTTATCTTTTGACCCGGAAAAACTGGAACTATCTGCACACGGAAAAACCCTTTCTCTCTCAAAGAAAGAATCCGGTCTTATGGAATATCTGCTGAAAAACAAGGAACAGCACCTGCGCCGAGGCCTGATACTATCCTATGTATGGGGCGCTGACGCTGAAGTGGAAGAAGGAAATCTGGATAATTATATCTACTTTCTAAGACGGCGGCTACGTACCTTAAAAAGTCAGGTGCAGATTAAAACCATTCACGGCGTAGGCTATTGTCTAACAAATGCCCAGGAGGAAATCTGATGTTTCAAACTCTTCAGAAAAAGCTGACCTTTTTATATACTCTGACTACGGGAACCATTCTCACCGTAATTTTAATTATCTGTTTTTTCTATATGAAAAGTTCCGTGGAAGCCCGGTACAAGGCGCAGTTTTCCAGTATTTTCCTGACGATTTCCAATCGTTTTCAGACAGAAGCCTTTTTTACAGATTCCTGGCTCTCCCAAATGGAACTGGATAATCAACTGGTGATTCACATTGAGGAAAACAAACAGCCCCTGTTTTTTCAAGGCGCTTTCCAGACGAAAACTGACCGCAGCCTTCTTTTAAAGAAGGCTTATAAAAAAGCAAAAGAAGACGGTGCCACGCCTCAGGCGGCTGCTCTTTCCTCTCCCCTGCAATCCTCTGTTTTTACTCTAAAAGGAACGGAAAAGGACACTTATCTGGGCATGTATCTGGTAGAATCCACTTTTTCCGGATACAAATCTCTTCTTGTTTTGCAGGACATCAGTTCTTTTTCCAAACAGCTTCTGTGGCAGGGAATCTTCTTCCTGCTGACCGGTCTTGCCGGCATTTTTCTTCTGTATCTTGCAAGCTGGCACACGGTCGGAAAAACCCTGCTCCCTTTAAAAGAGAATCAGAAAAAGCAGGCAGAATTCATTGCCGCTGCCTCCCATGAACTCCGTTCTCCCCTGGCAGTTATTCAGGCAAGCGCCTCTGCGGTACGAACCTCTCCTCAAAACACAGACCAGATGCTTTTTACCATTGAGAAGGAATGTACCCGTATGGGAAATCTGATTAAGGATTTGCTGGTCCTGGCAGCCTCTGATTCCAGAAAATGGCAGCTTACCCTTGGCGCGTATGACAGTGATACCCTGCTTTTGGACGTATATGAAACCTTTGAGCCCATATGCCTCCACAAAAAGATTACCCTGCACCTGACACTGCCGGATATAGAACTTCCCCGGGTATACTGTGATAAAAACCGGGTAATTCAGATACTGACCATTCTTCTGGACAATGCCCTTACTTATACCAGCCCCGGTGGAAGGGTTGACCTGAAAATCTTTGCAAAAAAGAAAAAAATCTGCTATGTGGTAGCAGATCATGGAAAAGGGATTCCTGATGAGGAAAAAGAACGAATTTTTGAACGCTTTTACCAAAGCGACAAATCACGGAAAGAAAAAGAACATTTCGGGCTGGGGCTTTCCATTGCCAGGGAACTGACGGAACTGCAAAAGGGAAAGCTGACCCTGACAGATACCCAGGGCGGAGGCTGTACCTTTACGCTGACTTTATCTGCCGCTGAAGAAAACCATACCTCTTCCCACCCCTGATTGCTGCAAAAAAATCAGCCGTACAAACTACACAGCCATTTTCTGACTGCTACAGCTTGTACGGCGTTCACTTTTATACGCTGATTTCAAGAAAAAACTCCATATTCCTTTTTCTATTCTGTATCTGCTTCCCCTTCACTAAGCAACTGTATCTCATACACCTGATTGATTTTTGCCGGATAAGACTCCAGGATTATGCCGTCATAAAGAATTTTCACACAATCCCCTTCTTTTAAATCAGGAACCTTTTGGGAATCTTTCACCTGTGTACTGACTGTAATTTTATCTGCAGAAAGGCTCTCCTCTTCCAATGGCTCTATTAGAATGTATTGCTCTTTTACTTCTAACACCTGCCCTTTCAGGCTGACCCTCCTCTGCTCTTTCCTGTCACAACCGGAAAGCATCAATATAAAAATCACCAGAATTACAATAAACGACCTGAAATATCTCAACAAATTATGTGCTTTCGTTTCTTTATTCATTCCCTTCCCTCCATTCTGGTGAAATTAATAATTTCAATCACTTCATCTTTGAGGGATTCCTCCCAGCAGGAAAAAGCAACTTTATCCATGCAGTTCCAGCGGCTGCCCGTCCGGATCAAAGAAAAAGGTCATTTTTTCTCCCGTAAATTCATCTGTCCGTATAGGCTCTGTTTCCACACCCAATGCCTGCAGCTCCTTTGCCGTTTTCTCCACATCTTCTACTTTAAACGCCAGATGCCGCAGTCCATTTGCTTCCGGGTAACTGGGTCTTTTGGGACGTCCCGGAATGATAAACAATTCCAGTTCCACATTTCCCTGCCGCAGGTCAATTTTGTAGTCCTTCCTCTCCTCTCTGTAATTTTCCCGAATCACCTCAAATCCTAAAATCTCCACATAAAAATTTTTAGACTTCTCGTAATCACTTCCAATAATGGCAATATGATGTATGGTATCCAGCTTCATCATTTCCTCCTCTTACTCGCTCTGCTGTTATCTTGTTTCCCCCACCTCTATTAATGTTCCGTCTGGGTCATAAAAACGTATCACTTTCCGTTCCCAGGCATTGCAGGTCAAGGGTGTCACATATTTTACAGGCTCTTCATAGTTATTTAGTTTTTCTGCAAATGCTTCTATATTTCTTTCCTCAAAATACAATTCTGTGCTGTGACTCTTTGGACACACCGTTTTTTGAATGGTTGCTTCCCAGAGCTTTTTCTCCTGAAGCACCAGTCCTTCTGTTAAAATCACATTTTCTCCGCTGTCCAGAAGAACTTCCAGTCCAAATAAATCATGGTAAAATTTTTTGGACTTTTCTATATCTGTTACCACAATCAACACATTTTTTAGCTTCACGTTTCCTCACCCCATAAAAAGCTTTTTTATTTGTCTTATAAAAATCATACCATAGGTTTTTCCCCAATAGAAGAAAAATTTGTGTTTTTCATCTGGAGATTTTATATAGAATTCCTCTGCTTCACTCTGAAATTTGCCTGATATGGCATTGATAAGTTACGACTTGATAATAGACTCTGCTTTACACAGAAAAGACAAGATATCCCTATATTCTGAAGATATCAATTTTCGGTTTCTTTATATTTATTCATCTCTTCTTCAGAAATATCACATAACTCCATGATTTTTTCCTCACTCAGACCTTTTTTACGCATGGCGGTTACCATTTTTATAATACCTTTTTCCATGCCTTCTTTAATGCCTTCCTTTATCCCTTCGTTCCTTTCATCTCTCAGCATTTCTTCCAAAATCATAAAGCGTTCCTCCATTTCCCGGTTTCCTTTGATATCCCGGATAAAGTTCTGAAGCTGCCTTACATAAGGGTCATGAAAATCCTCCTGGCTCTGTTTTAAATCTGCTTTCACAAATTTCAAAAACGCTGCCAGTTCTCTGGATACTTCCTTTTCATTTTCTCCACAGGTACTTAGAAATACAAGTGTTCTGCCGTCCTTCAGTTTCGCAGTTTCGCTTTCTTTGCATTCTGCCTGAAAGGTATAGCGATATTTCTTTTCTCCAAACGGGTCAAAATCGCAAATAAAAATCACATAGGTATCCGGCAGTTCTTCGTAACTCTGCCCTGCAAGAAGCAACTCCATATCCATCTGGCTTTGATAATAACGGCTGCGTTTTCCAAGCTCCGGCTTTTTCACCACCTGCATTTCTACATTATAGCAGGTATTGTTTTCATCTCTGGTATACACATCTAAACGAACCCCCTTATACTCAGGGTGGTAAACCATACTTTTTTCCCGACTGACCTCCACATGGTCAATCTCCATATCCAATACCCGCTCCAGCAGTCCCCTGCAGTTTTCCGGATTTATCATGACTGCACCAAACATAAAATTATTCTTAATTGTAAGGTCGCTTAAACATTTTTTCTGCATATATCCTCCACTTTGCAGAGGAATTCTATATCAAAATTATAGCATGAGAATGGAAAAAGACAAGACAAAAAAGAGCAGTCCTCTGTATTTTTTCAACAGAAGCACTGCTCCCTTTCCTCTCAGCTTTCAGGAAAGCCGATTTTTAAAGTCCTCATATCCAAAGCTTTTTACCAGCTTCATTTCTCCATCTTGGCTTCTCCAGACAATATCCGGCAAAGCCATGCCATTAAATGTATTGGTCTTTACCATGGTGTAAAGCGCCATATCCTCCAATACCACTAAATCCCCTTCTTTCAGAGGCGCATCAAAGGAATAATCTCCAATAACGTCACCTGCAAGACAGGTAGGTCCTGCCAGTCTTACGGTATATGCCTTTTCCCCCGGAAGTCCGCTGTCCTTTACAGGAGGGCGATAAGGCATTTCCAATACGTCCGGCATATGACAAGCTGCAGAAGTATCTAAAAGCGCAATATCCATACCATTATGCACCACCTCCAGAACCTCTGATACCAGAAATCCCGCCTGTAAAACCACTGCTTCTCCGGGTTCCAGATACACTTCTACCTTATAGGTTTCTCTCAGATGCTTTACCATACGAATCAGAGCGTCTGTATCATAATCCTCTCTTGTAATATGATGCCCGCCTCCCAGATTCAGCCATTTCATACCATACAGATATTTTCCGAACTTTTCTTCTACGGCTTTCAGGGTAATCTCCAGAGCATCTGCTCCCTGTTCACACAGCGTATGAAAATGCAATCCGTCCAAAAGAGGAAGCAATTCCTCGTCAAAATTTTCCAGCGTTGTTCCCAGTCTGGAAAAAGGAGCGCAGGGGTCATAGATATCATGACCCTCCTGTGTAGAACACTGGGGATTAATCCGCAGCCCTACAGCTTTTCCGGCTTCTTTTGCCCTTTTTGCATATCTTCGCACCTGGTTTGGAGAATTAAATACCATGTGGTCTGCATACTGCAAAAGTTCTTCAAATTCCTCTTCTCTGTAAGCAGGGGAAAACACATGTGTTTCCCCGCCAAACTCTTCTTTTCCCAGTCTTGCCTCATACAACCCGCTGGCTGTGGTTCCTGCCAGATAATTTCTCAAAAGGGAATAGGTATAAAACATGGAAAATGCCTTCTGTGCCAGAAGAATTTTACACCCGGCTGCTTCAGACACCTGCTTTAACCGCTCCAGATTCTTTACCAGCCTTTTTTCATCTACCAGAAAATATGGTGTGGAAAAGGATTTTTTCTCCGCCCCTGCCATTAGTCCACCAATACCGGATTACGGTCTTCCTGCCATGGAAGTCCCCAGGTATTTAATGCTTCCATGAATGGATCCGGATCAAACTCTTCAATGTTGTGTACACCCGGCTTGTTCCACATTCCTGTCATCACCATCATGGCGCCAATCATTGCAGGTACACCTGTAGTATAGGCAACTGCCTGAGAGCCGGTTTCCTTATAAGCTTCTTCATGGTCACAGATATTATACAGATAATATGTTTTTTCTTTTCCGTCCTTTTTGCCGCGAAAAATGCAGCCAATGTTTGTCTTTCCCTTTGTACGCGGTCCCAAAGATGCCGGATCCGGAAGCACGGCTTTTAAAAACTGCAGAGGCACAATTTCCTTTCCTTCAAACATAATCGGTTCAATAGAAGTCATACCCACATTTTCCAGACATTTTAAATGTGTCAGATAGCTCTGTCCAAAGGTCATAAAGAAACGGATTCTTTTAATTCCCGGAATATTCAGTGCAAGACTTTCAATTTCTTCATGGTGAAGCAGGTACATATCCTTTTCCCCTACTTCTTTGAAGTTATATTCCTTCTTAATTTCCATAGGCTCTGTTTCTACCCAATGACCCTCTTCCCAGTAAGAACCTTTTGCAGAAACCTCACGGATATTGATTTCCGGGTTAAAATTCGTCGCAAACGGATAGCCGTGGTCACCGCCGTTGCAGTCCAGGATATCAATATAATTGATTTCGTCAAACTCATGCTTCAGGGCATAGGCGCTGAATACGCCGGTAACCCCCGGGTCAAAGCCGCTTCCCAAAAGCGCTGTGATTCCTGCCTTTTCAAAACGTTCTCTGTAAGCCCACTGCCAGCTGTATTCAAATTTTGCGGTATCCTCAGGCTCATAATTTGCCGTATCTACATAGTGGGTTTTCGTTGCCAGACAGGCGTCCATGATGGTCAAATCCTGATACGGAAGCGCCAGGTTTAAAACTACATCTGGTTTTTCCTTTTCGATCAGAGCAATCAGCTCGTCCACATGGTCTGCATCAACCTGCGCGGTTGTGATTTTTGTCTTTGTTGTTCCCTCCAGCTTTGCCTTTAACGCTTCACATTTAGATACGGTACGGCTTGCAATACAGATTTCCTCAAATACCTCGCTGTTCTGACAGCATTTGTGAATTGCCACAGAAGCAACGCCTCCACACCCAATAATCAACGCTTTTCCCATAATAACTTCCTCCTGTTTTTCATTTTATGGATTTATTTTCAATTTTTTATGCCTTTTTTGTAAGAGCCAGCAACATCTCCCGGATAATTTTTCCTGCTGCTGCGGTAGATGCTCCGCTGGCATCATAATGAGGGCTTAATTCATTCACATCACAGCCCACAACCCGGGCTTTTTCACATACCAGAGTTGCTGCCCGGCGAAGCTCATCAAAGCTGACGCCTCCCGGCTCCGGTGTACCGGTTCCCGGAAATACGGATGGATCCATAACGTCCAAATCCACGGTAAAGTAAACCGGTTTTCCCTTCAGGGAATCTAAGGTCTTTTCCAGACCTTCAAAATCAAACCTGTGCATGCAGGTATGTTTCTTTGCCCAGTAAAATTCTTCCTGTTCTCCGGAACGGATACCAAACTGGTGTATTCTGCCATCTCCAATCAAATCCCAGCAGCGGCGCAGCACACAGGCATGAGATAATTTCTCACCCAGATAATCCTCCCGCAAATCTGCATGGGCATCAAAATGTATGATGCAAATCTCCGGATATTTCTCCTGTACGGCTTCAAAGGCACCCAGGGTAACCAGATGCTCACCGCCAATCATAAAGGGCAGCTTCTGATCCTGCAAAATCTCCTGGGTTCTCTGGCGAATTTCTCCCAGCACTGCCCTGGTATTTCCAAAGCAAAGTTCCAAATCTCCGCTATCCATAACCAAACTGTCAATTAAATCACAATCCTGATACGGACTGTAACTCTCCAGTCCGAAAGATTCATGGCGAACGGCGCTGCTGCCAAATCGCGTCCCCGGACGGAAGGAGGTGGTAGAGTCAAAAGGCGCTCCGAAAAGGATTACCTCTGCCTCTTCATAATTCTTATCGCACTCCAGAAAGGTTTCAACATTCTTTTTCAACATTTTTTAAAAGTTCCTCCACATATGCGGGCAGATAAAACGCCCCTTTATGCAACGTTGTCGTATAGTAACGGGTCTGAATACCTCTGTCATTCCACTCCTTTTCCCGCAGATTTTTCAGCGGGTGGTACTTCTTAGACGCAAATCCGAAAAGCCAGTGTCCTGAAGGATAAGTTGGAATATGCGCCTGATACACACGGCTGATTGGAAAAGTTTCCGTAATATTGCGGTGTGCTCTCTGGCAGGCTCTGGCGTCCTCTTCATAAAAAGGACTTTCATGCTGATTCACCATAATGCCGTCTTCCTTTAAAGCCTTATAGCAGTTCCCGTAAAATTCTCTGGTAAAAAGGCCTTCTCCCGGTCCAAAGGGGTCTGTAGAATCCACAATAATCAAATCATATTCATTTTTGCATCTGCGGATATATTTCAGGCCGTCCTCAAAATGAATGTGTACTCTCTTATCATCCAGACAGCAGGCTGTCTTTGGAAGATATTTGCGGCACACCTCCACCACCATATCGTCAATCTCCACCAAATCCATGTGCCGGATTTCCGGATACTGCACCAGTTCTCGGATTACACCTCCGTCCCCGGCTCCGATAATCAGCACCTTTTCCACATGGGGGTGTACTGCCATAGGAATGTGAGTAATCATTTCATGGTAAATAAATTCGTCCTTTTCGGTCAGCATCATATAGCCGTCCAAAGTCAGAAATCTGCCGAATTCCGGGGACTCAAATACATCAATCCTCTGAAATTCACTTTCTTTGCTATAAATCTGTTTATCCACACGAATGGAAAATTTTACATCTTTTGTCTGTCTTTCTGAAAACCAGAACTCCATCTCAGCCTTCCACTCCTTTCAACACATTCAAATACCGGATTTTCTCGTCCTCAGGTCCGGTAAGCGTACAGCCTTTTTCCTTTGCGTATACAATATGTTCTACAATGGGCTGTGTCACCTGCTCTCCCGGCGCCAGAAGGGGAATACCAGGCGGATAGCACATGACAAATTCGCTGCAGATGCGTCCCACACACTCCTTTAAAGACAGAGACTCCTTTGGCGCATAAAATGCCTCCTGGGGAGATACTGCCACATGCGGAGGAATATACTCCTGCTCCAGCAAGTCTACCTTTTCTTTTCCGAATCTCCGGGAAATTTCAGAAAGCGCAGATACCAGGCGTTCAATGTCCCGCTTTCTGTCCCCAATAGAAAGATAAGCCAGCACATTACCGAAATCTCCGAATTCTATCTGAATGTCATATTCGTCCCGAAGCAAATCATAGACCTCAATGCCAGCCAGACCAACCTCCAGAGTATGCACAGACAATTTTGTCACGTCAAAATCAAAAACACTGTCCCCGTTTATCAATTCTCTGGAAAAGGCATAAAAGCCCGGAATCTCATTGATTTCGCTTCTGGCATATTCTGCCAGTTCCATAACCTTTTCAAAGGTTTCCTTTCCTCTGAGCGCCAGATTTCTCCTGGAAATATCCAGACTGGACATCAAAAGATAAGAACCGCTGGTGGTCTGGGTCAGATTAATAATCTGCCGCACGTGCCCGGTCGAAATCCCCGGTCCTGTAAGCAAAAGAGAACTCTGGGTCAGACTTCCCCCAGATTTGTGCATGGAAACTGCAGCCATATCTGCCCCTGCTTCCATGGCAGAAACAGGTAGCTTGTCCGAAAAATAAAAATGGGTGCCGTGCGCCTCGTCTGCCAGACAGTACATGCCATGCTCATGTGCCAGCTTTACAATGGAACGGATATCCGAGCAGATGCCGTAATAAGTGGGATTGTTCACCAGCACGGCTTTTGCGTCCGGATTTTCCTCTATGGCGCGTTTTACGTCCTCCACGGACATACCAAGAGGAATCCCCAATCTCTGGCTGCACTGAGGATTGACATACACCGGAACAGCGCCGCACAAAACCATAGCGCCGATAACGCTTCTGTGCACATTCCTGGGCAGAATAATTTTCTCTCCCCGCTTTGCCACAGAGAGAATCATACTCTGTACAGAAGAAGTCGTACCTCCCACCATAAGAAAAGCATGGGCTGCGCCAAAAGCTTCTGCCGCCAGTTCCTCCGCCTCTTTGATAACTGAAACCGGGTGACAGAGGTTATCCAGCGGCTTCATAGAATTTACGTCCATATTCATGCACTGTTCTCCCAGAAGCCGTGTAAGCTCCGGATTCCCCCTGCCTCTTTTGTGTCCCGGCACATCAAAAGGCACGACCCTCATTTTTCTTAAATTTTCCAACGCCTCATAAATAGGGGCATTTTCCTGAGATAACTCTCCCATTTTCTCATCTCCCCTGTCAGTAAATATTTCTTCCGCTGAAGACTTCTATCATTTCCCGCCGCAGACTGTTCATAATATCCAGCCGCTTTTTAGGCGGAAGCTCGTAAATATCTGTGTTAAAAAGATAGTTCTGCAAATCAATTTCCTTTAACATCATCTTGGTATGGAAAAGATTTGCCTCATATACATTAATATCCACAGCATCATACCGCTCCAGAGTTTCCTGTGCAATATAATCCTGAATGGACGTAATTTTATGATCCATAAACAGCTTTCTGCCGTTTACACTTCTGGTAAATCCTCTGACACGGTAATCCATGGTAATAATATCAGAATCAAAGGAGCCTATCAGATAATCCAGTGTGGAAAGAGGGGTAATTTCCCCGCAGGTTGCCACATCAATGTCTACCCGAAAGGTAGCAAGACAGGTTTCCGGGTGATACTCCGGATAAGTATGCACCGTCACATGACTTTTGTCCAGATGCGCCACCTGTGTGCTTCCCGCCGGAATCATGGATCCTTCTGCAATGAGCAGAGTTACAGACGCTCCCTGAGGCTCGTAATCCTGCTGAGAAATATGCAGCACCTGAGCGCCTATCATATCTGTCAGATTTGTTAAAATCCCGGTCAGTCTTTCCGAATTATACTGCTCATCAATATAGGCTATATAATCCTTCTGCTCTCTGGCTGTCTTTGCATAGCAGACATCGTAAATATTAAAGCTCAGGGCCTTTGTCAAATTATTAAATCCATACAATTTCATTTTCTCGCCCACAATGGATAGCTCCTTTTTCTTCGTAAAATATAAAAACCGCAAATGATGTATCCTTCCACACATCACCTGCGGCTAAAACTTTTCCTGTTCATGTCTTTAAATTCTGTACAGACACAGAAAAACAAAGACTGTTTATGGAAGTACTCAAGTTCAGAGTCTATATAGCAAATATCTTACTTTTACTACTCTTATTGACCGTTTCACAAGTTGATGTGCATGGATACGCACCGGTTGTAAAGTTACCAACTTATAAAATTTGAGTTTCTAACTCAATCAATAAGGCAACCTTTGTTGCCAGTCGGCAGTTGACCCGGCTGTCCGTATGGCCTTAATCCTTTTAGGAGGGTCATATAAATATTTGCATGGAATCTGTCGAACTTTGTATCCCATAGCATTTTTACTATATCCAATTTTGCTCTTTTTGTCAATTCCTTTTATAAAACTACAATCACACCCCCGTCATTGGCATACATGGTGCTGACTCCTGCTGTGTCCAGAATCACCACATCCTTCACAGAGATTCTCTCCAAAATGGCTTCCTTTACAATCTCTGCTCTTGCATTGCAGTTACAGTGGCTGATAGCCAGAACCTTATCTTCACTGCCCACTGCCTTCTCTGCAACATAATCTACCATTTTCATCAGAGCCTTGTTAATTCCCCTTGCCTGGTCTAGCTGCACAATGGTTCCTTCCGGTGTAGAACCCATAACCGGCTTAATCTTAAGGGCTGACGCAACAAAGGCCTTCAGATTGCTGAGTCTTCCGTTTTTGCGGAGTGTTTCCAGATTTTCCAAAACAAAATAGGTGTTCTGGGACTCAATGTAAGCTTCTACTGCTTCAATCACCTGTTCAAAATCCATGCCCTGTTCCTCACATTCCCGAATTTTCATGGCAATCAAAGTTTCTCCTACAGAAGCAGAGCGGGAATCAAAAACATGAACTTTCTGATCCGGCTTATTTTCCAGAAGCAGGTTTTTGCCAAGAACAGCACTGTTATACGATCCGCTTAAATTGGAAGACAAAGTCACTGCATAGACATGCTCTGCCTCGCAATCATAAGCCTGCATATATCTCTCCGGGGACGGGCAGGACGATTTCGGACTCTCCGGACTTGCTGCCACCTTTGCTAAAAAGGAACTCTGCTCAAAGGTTTCATCATCTACAATATCTTCTCCCTCCACGGTTAAAGTAAGGGGAATACTTTCTATTTTTTCATCTGCTTTCCAGCTTTCAGGCAGTTCGCCGCAGCTATCTATTACTATTTTATAACTCATTTTCAACAACCTCTTTATGTAGTTTTTAATACCATGTCTTATAATAACACAAAGCCGCCTGTTTGAAAAGGCTTTTTCCCGGAAAACTCTAGGATTTTTTCTGATTTTCGTTTATACTGGTCTTATCTGTATTTTGATACAGGAATTTTACAGAAAAGAGGATTCTTATTATGATTGCTCTGCGTATTTTAGATTTAAAGGATTTTATGTCCAGACTTCTAATCGGCAGTACCTTTGACAATTTCTGGCTGTGTGAGGCAGATATCACCACTTTTGTAACCTTTACCATTGACGGTTCTTTACATACAGATTTCTACGATACCCAGGAAACCGAAACGCTTCTGGCACAGAAGCAGAACTATGCTCTCTGGAGGGATATCAAGCCCTTTTGTTTTTCCATGATGAAAGGGAAAAAAACACCCCTGCACTTTAAAATTGTATTCCGTCTTTCCGAAAAAAATACAGAAAAACTGCTTCAGGGAAATACCCTTTCTTTTTCCTGTCAGGACATTTTCGGTCTGTTTCTGAACTTTCAGTATGATGGCAAAACCCTGACCTGTACCACAGGTACTTCCCTGAAAACCTTTACCCTGGATAAATCTCTGGATCAGATATGGGACGATATGGTTCAGAAATTTTTCAGACAACAGCAGATTCCCTGCGAAAAATTATAGTCTTTCATACAAAACGGAGGTAATTCATTATGATTCAGGACTTAGGTTCTTCTTCCTTTCACAACGAGTATATGCATATTCTGCCTCAAAAAGAAGATTTTATACTGGCATTCCAAAACCGGGAAATCCTTTCTTTTGTAAAACAGGGACAGCTTTTTCTCCCTGTACTGGCTGATTTTCCCGAAACAGCAGATATCTGTTCTGAAAACTGTATCTATCTTTTTTCCATTAACGAGCAGAAATACTTTCTTCTTCCTGACGCCCCGGAAGCTTTTTCCGATTTTACTTATCAGGATATTTCCGTATTTCGCAGCATGCAACCAAAAGAAGTCTGTTTTGGACTTGTCACAGGCTTTCATCTTAGCAACTGGTATAAAAGCCGCCGTTTCTGCGGCGTCTGTGGAAAAAAGCTTGTCCATGATACAAAAGAACGCATGATGTACTGCCCGGATTGTAAGACCACAGAATATCCCAAAATTTCTCCCGCAGTCATTGTAGCTGTAACAAATGGAAACAAGCTGCTTTTGTCAAAATATGCAAACGGAAACAACAAACGATACGCCCTCATTGCCGGATTTACAGAAATCGGGGAAACCCTGGAAGAAACGGTACAAAGAGAGGTGATGGAAGAGGTTGGCTTAAAGGTAACAAATATCCGCTATTACAAAAGCCAGCCCTGGGGGCTTTCCGGCAGCCTTTTAGCCGGATTTGTATGTGATTTGGACGGAGAGGATACCATTACTCTGGACAAAAACGAACTGTCCGTGGCCCAGTGGTTTGAACGGGAAGAAATCCCATATGAGGATTATGACGTAAGTCTTACGCGGGAAATGATGATACAATTTAAAAAGGGGCTGCTCTAAGCAGCCCCAAAATCTGTTATTTTGCCAACAGCAGCATAATTTCATTGCTTCTTGCTACAAATTTTGTCATTTCTTCTGGTGTAAGCTGTCTATGGCTGATTAACGCCAGGTCATAAAGCTGTTCGCACAGAAGCTGTGTCTGTTCTCCCTCTTTATGTTCCAGCACATACTGTACCAGCTTGTTGTTTGCATTTAATACCAGGGTTTCCTGTCCGCCGAACATGGACGGATCCATGCCGTACATATTATACATTTTCATCATTTCCTGCATACGACGGTTTTCCTCAGAAATGGTCATCATGGAAGAAACCTTCTCGTTTTTCAGGCTTTCCACTTTCACAGTAAGATTGTCTTTTTTCAGCGCTTTCTTGAACACCTCAGACAATTCTTTTGTTTCTTCCTCCAGATTTTTGCCGTCCTCTTTTACAGCTTCGGTTACATCTGCATCAATACGAAGGAATCTGACATTTTCCTTTACCTGCTCTACATGTGAGATAAAAGCAGAATCAATATTATGCTTCAGAATTACAGCGTCCTGTCCCTGTTCTTTAAACATATTGATGTACTGGCTCTGCTGTACCTCGTCTGTTACATAATAAATATTGGTTTTCTCCGGTTCCTTCTTTGCCTCTTCTTTGGCTTCCTCCAGAACCTCTTCCTTCTGCTCTTCTGTCACGACTTCCTGCTCTGCATCTGTATCGGGTGTTTCTTTTGTGTTTTCTTTGATGCAGTCTTCCAGTGTCAGGTATTTTCCGTCAATGTTCTTGTAAAGAATGTGATCCATCATTCTTTCAGAGAATTTCATGTCCTTTAAGCAGCCGAATTTAATAAACGGATTGATATCGTCCCAGTATTTCTCGTAATTTTCTCTGTCTGTCTTGCACATACCAGTCAGCTTGTCCGCTACCTTTTTGCTGATATAATCAGAAATTTTCTTTACAAAGCCGTCATTCTGAAGCGCACTTCTGGATACATTCAGCGGTAAATCCGGGCAATCGATAACACCCTTTAAGAGCATCAGGAACTCAGGAATAACCTCTTTAATGTTGTCTGCAATAAAGACCTGATTGTTGTACAGCTTAATGGTTCCCTCAATGGATTCGTATTCCATATTGATTTTCGGGAAGTACAAAATACCTTTTAAGTTAAACGGATAATCCATGTTCAGATGAATCCAGAACAGAGGCTCTTTGTAATCCATAAATACCTTGCGGTAAAATGCCTTGTAATCCTCGTCTGTACACTCATTTGGGTGTTTTGTCCATAAAGGATTTGTATCGCTTAAAGAAACCGGACGTTTATGGATTTTCACCATTTCTCTTGCAGGAGAAATTTCCACAACTTCTTTTTCTCCGTTTTCGTTTTCTTTCTCCTCTGTCTTGGCGTCCTCGTGGATATGCTCAACCACAACATCGTCTTCTCTGACTTCAGATTCCTCTACGGTTTCGTATTCCTGAGGTGCGTTTGCCTTGGACAGGAAAATTTCTACCGGCATAAAGGAGCAGTATTTTTCAATGATTTCTCTTGCACGGTATTCATTGGCAAACTCCAGACTCTCCTCATTTAAGAACAGGGTAATCTCTGTACCAACCTCTGTCTTATTTCCTTCACCGATTTCATACTCTGTGCCGCCGTCACATGCCCAGTGTACGGCTGTGGCGCCGTCCTTGTAGGAAAGGGTATCAATATGCACTTCATCTGCCACCATAAATGCAGAATAAAAGCCTAAACCAAAGTGTCCGATAATCTGGTCTTCATTTGTCTTGTCCTTATATTTCTCTAAAAACTGAGTTGCGCCGGAAAAAGCAATCTGTGTAATATACTCTTCTACCTCGTCAGCCGTCATACCAAGACCGGTATCTATAAATTTCAGAGTTTTCTCTTCCGGATTTACAATTACCTGAATTTTATTTTTATGATTTTCCGGAAAGGTATATTCGCCCATAACCTCCAGCTTTTTCAGCTTTGTAATCGCATCACAGCCGTTGGAAATCAATTCACGGAAAAAGATGTCATGATCTGAATAAAGCCATTTTTTAATAATCGGAAAAATATTGTCACTGTTAATTGATAAAGTACCACGCTTGTTAGCCATGATAAATGCATCTCCTTTTTATCTGATCTGATTTAATCCCATATTAATACGCAAAAAGATAAAAGTCAAGAGAAAATTAGCACTCATTTTTAG
>SAMEA3387500__coassemble_1024_pt1 | contig 24448 bp, 19 predicted proteins | sample SAMEA3387500__metabat2_high_PE_001 | metagenome-assembled genome bin SAMEA3387500 (sample SAMEA3387500) | Felis catus | biome: Faeces | place: United Kingdom | collected 2012
TCTGTGTAGATGTACGGAGCCATTTTAGGGTTCCATCTTCTTGTCTGATGTCCGAAATGAACACCTGCTTCCAGTAACTGTTTCATTGAAATAACGCTCATTTTTTTCTCTCCTTTTGGTTTACACTTCCACCTGCTTCTTCACCTCCGGGACTTTTTAAGCACCGTCCATTGGTATTCACAGGCGTGGTTATTTTCTTCATTGCGCTCGGCAATGCCTGTATTATAGCATATCTATTCTGCATATTGCAAGGATTTTTTTCTTATAAGCCATAATTTTCCAGAATCCAGTCCCGTAAAAGAGAAAACCAGCTTTTGCAACTTTTTTCTGTGCCGCTTCCATCTTTTCTTTTTATGCTTTCCGTTGCCAGAGATAAGCCGTGGATTCCTTTGGGATAAAGATGATATTCCAGCGAAATTCCTGCTTTCCCAAGCGCCTGTGCAAAGCGAAAAGAATTCCAGAAGGGCACGGTTTCGTCCTCCACGGTATGCCACATAAAGGTTCGCGGTACCTGTTCTCCCACCTGGTTTTCCAGAGATACCTGTTCTCTTTTTTCATCATAGGAAACGCCCAAAAGGTTTTGGATACTGGGAATATGGGAAATTTTTTCATCTGTACTGATAACAGGATAGCAGAGAATCAACCCATTTGGACGAAGAAGCTCCGTGGAACACCCCACTGCCTCTTTTACAAAATTCCTATTCCAAAATACACCATAGCTGGCTGCCAGATGTCCTCCTGCGGAAAATCCCATAATGAGAATTTTATCCACATCTACGCCCCATTCTTCCCCATGCTCCCGGATAAGTTTTACACTTTCTGCCACCTCCAGAAGAGCGGCGGGGAACACGGCCGGAACACAGGAATACCGCAAAATCGCTGCGTGATACCCCATGGCATTAAACTGCAGCGCCACAGGTTCCGCCTCCCGGTTGGAAGTCATGGCATAAGCCCCACCGGGGCAGATGAGCACCAAAGGCCGCCTGTCATTCTCTGCCTGATCAAGATAATTTCCTAAAATATAGGTAGTCAGATGTGTACCCGGCACAGAACCCTGTACCTGTATTTTTATTTCTTCGTGTTTCATAGTTTTTCTATCAGCAAACCTGCCCTGTATGCCTCTAAAAGCTCCTCCAGTTCTGCTATCCTTTCTTTTAATTTCATGCCAATATCGGTTTCTCCCACGGTTTTTCGCTTCACCACCCGTTTTACCAGAATACTGTCTGAAAGAATATCACTTTCCTTTGTAATGGCGTCTGTGGCAGAAGTAAATGGCTCGTGAGCCGCCAGAATCATGCCCCAGGAATTATAAATCAGTGTATACCCGGCAATTCCCGTTTCCTTTTGATATGCCCTGGAAAATCCGCCGTCAATAATCAACAGCTTTCCCCTGCACTTTATGGGGCTTTCCCCTTCTCCATGATGTACAGGAACATGACCGTTTACAATATGCGCTTCTTCACCGGTTACATGAAATTCCTGTAAGATTTTCTCTACAATCTCCTGATTTTCCAAAAACCTATAATAGGCGTTCTTTGTTTCCTCATGGGTTTCCTTCTCTGCCAGAAAATACCGCTCAAAGGTTGCCATTTTGTTTTTACCGAACAACGGCGAGGAGGGACTGCTCCAGATAAACCACAAAATATCTTTTCCCCTTTCTCTCTCCTGTCCGTCCATTGCCACAAAAGCCTTTCTCACATAGGTTTCCAGCACATCATACAAGGCTTTCCCCTTATATACCTTGTCATATACCTGTACTTCTTTAAAAGTACCGTCCTCATTTAAAGGGATACAGCCATGGTATAAAAGATTTTGATTGTATATTTTATACATACTGCCCTTTTTCAGCAAAAGCTTCATATGCCTTTGCAGCTTTTCACAGTTTACAAAAGCAAAAACAAGCCGGTCTATCACTTCCTTTTCTTCTCTGGAAAGTTCATAGGGATTTTCCGGATCAATAGTAGGAAAAGAACAATCCAGAAGCGGATAGGTTTTACGGTTTAGCGTAATCGTTCCTTCCGTATAATCAATATCGTCCAGAAGCGCCCTGTCTGCCATGCCAAATTCCCTTCGCTTCATAAGAAGCTGCCCCTCCAGTTTGAACTGAATCATGGAAATCGCTTTATGCATTTTCATGTTTAAATCCTGCTCTACCGGATTCAACGTATTATGTCCCTTAATTTTAAAACAGGAGCAGGGGTCATCTTTGTAATAAGTAAGGGCAAAGGTTGCCAGGGGCAAAAGATTAATACCATATCCGTCTTCCAAAATATCCAGATTGGCATAACGGGCACAAATCCGAACTACCGTTGCCACACAACACGCCTGTCCTGCCGCTGCCCCCAGCCAGAGAATATCGTGATTTCCCCACTGGATATCCAGAGAATGATAGTGTTCCAGACGGTCCATAATCTGGTGCGGCCCCGGTCCCCGGTCATAAATATCTCCCAGAATGTGCAGATGATCTACCACCAGTCTTTGAATCAGCTCCGCCAATGCCACAATAAACTCCTCTGCTCTCCCAATTTCAATGATGGTTTGAATAATCTGCTCATAGTAGGACTCCTTGTCCACAATATCAGGACGCTCTGTAATCAGCTCTTCTATCACATAGGCAAAATCCTCCGGCAGAGCTTTGTGCACCTTAGATCTGGTATATTTGGACGCTGTTTTTTTACACACCTCAATCAGGCGGTACAAGGTAATTTTATACCATTCCCTCTGGTCACTTTCCTGCATTTTCATCAGATTCATCTTTTCCCTTGGATAATAAATCAGCGTAGCAAGGCTTCTCTTTTCCTTTTTGCTCATGGTATGCCCAAATACGGTGTCGATTTTTCTCCTCACAGAACCGGAGCCATTCTTTAACACATGAGAAAATGCTTCATATTCCCCGTGTATGTCTGTGAGAAAATGCTCTGTACCTTTTGGCAGATTCAAAATTGCCTGAAGATTGATAATCTCGGTAGACGCTTTAGCTATAGTGGGATAAAGTTCTGCCATTTTTTCCAGGTATTTCAGTTTCATATTTTCCATTTGGCTTTCCTCTTTGATACCTTCCGCTTATTTTTATAATTTTATTCTAACATAGTTTCTATGGAACGAAAACCGAATTCTTTTCCTTTTCCTTATAATTTCCTTAAAAATCTCTGCTACGGTAAGTTTATCAAAAAGAAAGAGAGGCGTTTCTCATGTATGATTTTGTCATAGAAACCAATCGGCTTACCAAAGCCTATTCAAATCAGCTTGCCGTAAACAACGTAAATCTCCATTTAAAAGAAAGACAGATTTATGGACTAATCGGAAGAAACGGAGCAGGAAAAACTACCCTTATGAAATTGCTTTTGGGGCTGCTTCCCGCCACAAAAGGAGAGGTCCGTGTATTTGGAAAATCTATAAAAGGAAATGAAAAACTGCTTTATCCCCATATCGGCGCCATGATTGAGAATCCGGGCTTTTATCCCAATCTCACCGGAAAGGAAAATCTGGAGATTTTCGCCAAACTCCGGGGGCTTACTGACAAAACTGCAGTAAAAAAGGCTCTGGAAAAAGCAGAACTGCCCTATGAAAGCAAAAAAATTTTTGCCAACTATTCTCTGGGCATGAAACAGCGCCTTGGAATTGCCAACGCACTTTTGCACAATCCCGCCCTGCTGATTCTGGACGAGCCTACCAATGGGCTTGACCCTGTGGGGATTTCAAAACTGCGAACCTTTTTAAAAACCTTAAGCACAGACTGCCGCACCACTATACTGGTGTCCAGCCACATTCTGTCTGAAGTTTCTCTGCTGGCAGACCATATCGGGATTCTTCATCAGGGAAACCTTGTAGAAGAATGCTCTATGGCAGCTTTAAAGGAAAAGCACAAGGATCTGTGGCTTAAGGAAAATGCTTTGGAACAATATTTTAAAACACTTACCGGAGGATCTGAAATTGTTTAACTTTCTTTTGCTTCTTCAAACAGAATTTCAAAAACTGCGCAGAAAGCCTGTTATCTGGCTTATGCTTTTGGCAGCCTTTGTCATGCCCTTTTTTGCTGCTGTCTATTTTCGTGCTTTGGGAAACCTTCCTGTTTCTCCCCCGCTGTTTTACCGATGGGCAGCCTTTGGATTTACCCTGTTTCTTCTTCTGCCCTTTATCCTCGGACTCCTCTGCACCATACTGGTACACGATGAAAGACAGTCCCGTATCCTTCTGCAGCTCTGGCTTGTACCAATCAGCAAAAAAAGCTATTTTCTGGGAAAATTTTTCATAGTTTTGCTCTATTCCCTGTGCTTCATGCTGCTTACAGCCATAGCCACCTTTGGATTTGGCATCAGCTCTGGCTGTATTTCTTTTCAGTGGAACAGTTTTTTCTTTCTCTTGGAGAAATCCATGGAACTTGCTGTCCTTGCTGCTTTTGCCATACTTCCCATTCTGGCTGTTTCCGGACTGCAAAAAGGCTATCTGTTTCCTGTGTCCCTGAATCTGCTCTATCTCTTTCTCGGATTTTTTCTTACACCGGTAAATCCGTATCTGCACCCTTTGTCTGCAGCTTCAGTTCTCCTTGCCGGAAATGGAGAGATTCCGGGATTTCCGGTGCAGGAATTTTCTGTTTTCCCGGCTGTTTTGTGTATTTGCCTCTGGGATACTCTGGCTCTCCTTGTGGCAGCACGCTCTCTTAAGAAAGGATAAGGTGATTCTATGAAAACATTACTTTGGGCAGAATGCAGGAAGCTTCGCCGCTGCCGCTTTCTCCTCCTTGCTCTGCTTTGTACCACCGGTGTCACAGCCATTGTGTTCCTGGGAGGAAACCCTGCCCGTAGCAGCCTTTCCTCCCAGCCCCTTTCCTGCTGGTATCTTAATATAGCCCAGCCCTGGGCAACACTTTTTGTTCTCCCCGCCATGATTGCTCTCTTCGGAAGCTATCTGATTTGCCGGGAAGAGGAAGAGGGTACTTTAAACGCTCTGCTGCTGATTCCTGTGCGTAAAATAAAACTGATTTCCGCCAAAATGCTCCTGACTTTTATACTGAGTCTGCTGCTTTACCTCCTTTTATTTCTTCAAAACCTGTTTTTAGAGCTTTTTTCTGCTTCCGAGCTGTCGGCAGGACTGGCGGCAGAATTTCTCAAGACCTATCTTTTAGAAGGAATCGGCGTGTTTCTGGCTGTATCTCCTATGATTGTTCTGGTGTCCTGCTGCAAAAAGAACTATTGGCTGGCTCTGGCGCTTACAGAACTGTACTCCTTCGCCGGCCTATTTATGAGCATCTCGGATACCCTTCGCTCTTTTTATCCCATAACTGCAGTTCTGGGCATTGCCGGATACTATGAAACCACCCCGCAAAACCGGCTGCAAAGCTGTTTTATCTTGGTTCTCTGTGCCTGTGTAACCATTTTTGTTTTAAAAATCATGGATTCAAAAAAGAGAGCAGGGATTTGAAAAATATGCTATGATGAAAAGAGAGCTATCTAAAAAATATGCAGGCAGTTTTTTATGCTGTCAGGAAACAGGAGGAACTTTAAAATGGCAAAAATTTTAGTGGTGGACGATGATGCAGATATGCGAAATCTGGTCTATACAGCCCTAACAAGGGACGGACACCAGGTGGACCGGGAAGAAAACAGCACACAGCTTTCTCCTGCCTGCTGCCGCCAGTATGATTTGCTTCTGCTGGACGTAATGATGCCCGGGGAAGACGGTTTTTCTCTGTGCAGACGGATTCGCCGGGAAGTGGACTGCCCCATTTTATTTTTAACGGCAAAGACAGAGGAAACTGCTCTGGTACAGGGGTTTGGCCTGGGCGCAGATGACTATATCAAAAAGCCTTTCAGCCTTGCAGAGCTTCGAGCAAGGGTGAACGCCCATCTGCGGCGGGAAATGCGGCAGCCGATACACACTTTACATCGAGGCGGCGTCTGCTTTGACTTACAGGCAAAAACAGCTTCTGTAAAAGACCAGCCCCTGTCCTTTACCAAAGGAGAATATGCCATCTGTGAATACCTGGCGCTTCATGCAGGACAGGTATTTACCAAAGAACTGCTTTACGAAGCTGTTTTCGGCTTTGATGCAGAAGGAAATGCCTCTGCCATTGCCGAACACATAAAAAATATACGCGCAAAGTTAAAAATCAGGGACTTAAATCCCATTGAAACCGTCTGGGGGGTGGGTTATAAATGGCAAAAAGAAAATCTGATATAAGCCTGTCCTTTGTCCTGCTGCGCTTTGCCTTTGTCCTGCTGGGCAGTATGCTTCTGTGCCTGGTGGCTTTTCTTGCCTTGCAAACCGGACTGGAGCGGGCCGGTCTGATTTACCATGGCTCTGTGTCTAATCAGCAGGCTGAAGCCTTTCTGGCAGAAAAGCCCCAAGAGTTTCTTACGCCGGGAGAGGATTTCCTCCCTTTTTATGCACTTTTTGATTCCGAGGGACAGATACTGGAAACCAATGCCTCTTTGAAAGAACAAAAACAGTTAAAAACCGTTTTCTCTCAGGGCTCTGAGGACGTAGATTTTCTTTCCTACGTTTATCCTGACAGCGATACTCTAATTCTCCACTGGTATTACCGAAGAGAATTTATAAATCCTGCTCTGCGCCATCTTCCTTTTTCCTTTGAAGCCCTTTGGTGGACAGCGCTTTGCATTTCCTGGATTTTATGTCTTTTTCTCCATACGCTGCATCTGAAACGCTATCTGACCGACCGTCTTAGGCTCTTTGCCCAAGTCAGCCGTAAAATCAGTGTCAGAGAACTGGACTTTCCCATTCCTCATGCAGGAATCCGGGAATATGACCAGGCGCTTCTTGCCATGGAACACATGAGAGATGCCTTATACACCTCTTTGTCCTCCCAGTGGAGCGCTCAACAGGAACGGGAAACAGAAATGGCTGCCCTTGCCCATGATTTAAAAACCCCTCTTACCCTTATCGGAGGCAATGCTGAGCTGTTATTAGAAGAAAATCTTTCTCAGACAGAACGCAACATGGCAGAAACCATTCTTTCTGCCAATACCCGCGCTGTGCAATATGTAACCAGTCTTTTAGAACTTTCCAAAGGCGCGGAGGAATCCTTTTCTCCTGTAGAGCTTTCCGCCCTTTTTGAGGAGCTTTGCCAAAATGCCCGCACACTGGCAGAATCCAAAGGTGTCTATCTAAAAACAGAAAGCAATCTGAAGGGACAGGCGGTAATCCAAAAAGAGCGTTTGCTCAGAGCCTTTCTAAACACAGTTTTAAATGCTGTGGAACACACGCCCAGAGGAAAAACCGTATCCCTGACAGGCTGCATGACAGGCGAAGGCTGGGAGTTGTGTATTTATGACCAGGGAAAGGGCTTCAGTCAGGAAGCGCTTCTTCACGGGACGGAACGGCTCTGGCAGGGGGATTCCTCCAGAAGCAGCGCTTCTCATCATGGTCTTGGACTCTGGTTTGCTGCGCAGGCAGCAAAAAATCACGGCGGAACCGTTCTCCTTAGAAACGGAAACCTGGGAGGCATTGTAACCTTCTCCTTTTGCCAACATCAGATTTAAAAATCAAAAAAGGGCATGCCGCAGCACCGATAAGCCTGCTGTACAAAAAGCTTGTACAACGGCTGATTTTTCGGTTTAAGCGACAGCCCTTTTCTTTTCACGACTGTTTTATCCTTTGTTTTTTAACTGTTTTTCACAAACTCAGCACCACACTTCGGACAGCGGACACTGATTTTCCCCTTTCCTTTTGGAATTCGAATCTTCTGTTTGCACTGAGGACAGGTATAAATATGAAAATCTTTTCTCTGCTCCTGTATGTATTTCCTTTTCCCGAAAAAACGTTTTACTTTATTTTCCAGATTCAGGTATTTCTGATTCTCTGCATAACGCTTCTGAATATTTCTGGAAAACATACGGTAATAAATCAGAATAATCAGAAGTAACTCCCAGGAACTTAACAGCATGCTGAAATAGCCGTTTCGCAAAAAAAGATTGATTCCCGCACATACCAGCAATATCACCAGCAAAAACATATTCAGCTTATCGCTTCCATATCTGCCATACATAAATTTTGCCAGCTTTTCTCTTAATTTATTCATCATCTTGCGCTTCCCTCTCCAGTCTTTCATAAATTTCTTTCACAAAGCTTTTGGCTCCCTGCAAATCCTCATTGTCCGGGTGCAGCATTGCCATATCAAAATTTCGTATCATGGCATTTACCATTTTTTCATTCTCTGCATTTTTCATACGACTGTATTTATCTCTTACAGATATGGGCATCTTTCCCTGGCACAGATAAGCACCCAGGTATTCATTATCATCTTCAATAAAAACTTTGATATTTTCTTCAATTTTCCTATAATATTCAGGGTTATTTCCCATACCGCAGGTTCCAAAAAGAGCAATTTTCTTTCCCTGCAGACTTCCCAGATAATCTAGAACCTCCACACTGGCGCTGCCCCTGTCTGTCCAGAAGCCAATAAAATAAACATCTCCCATATCATAGTCCGTTTGCCCGTCTAAAGGGGTAATATCCTTACACTGTCCGGGAATGGCTTCAAAAATCGCTTTTGCCAGCTTTTCCGTATTTCCGGTTCTGCTTTTGTACAACACCTGGGTTTTCATCTCCATCAGTCCTTCCATTTCTGTTATAGTGTTATTGTAGCACTAAACCAATGGAAAAAATATTTCTTGATTCTTAAATTTTCTAAAGACTCTATAAAATCATTGCTCTTTAATATGCACGTCCAGCTGTGGAAAGGGAATTTCCACGCCCGCCTCATCAAATGCCAGCTTGATTTCTTCGTTCAGACGCCACTTTGTTGCCCAGTATTCCTCGGTCTTCACCCAGGCGCGCAACCCCAGAATCACGCTGTCTGCTGCCAGCTCATCTACAAATACCTGCATCTCCTCATCAGACATAATGCTTTTATCCTCATGGAGCAAATCCTGTAAAATCTGCTTTGCCCTCTTCAAATCTGCCTGATAGGAAATTCCTACTTTAATTTCCAGTTTTCTGTTGTCCTTTGCTGTTACATTTACAATACTGGAATTGGTAAGCGTTCCGTTCGGGACTGTAATTCTCCGGTTATCCACTGTGGACAGCGTTGTGTAAAACAAGTCAATTTTTACAACCGTACCTTCCTGATTTCCTGAATTTTCAATAATATAATCTCCAATGGTAAAGGGACGCAGAATCAAAATAATCACGCCGCCTGCCAGGTTGGAAAGACCGCCCTGCAATGCAAGACCAATGGCAACACCACTGGAAGCCAAAAGTGCGGCAATGGACGATTCTTTCACCCCAAAGCTGGTGGCGATACTGACAATTAAAAGAAAATACAACGCCGCCTTTACAAAGGAAGACACAAACTGTATGACGCCGGTGTCCGCATTGGCACGGTTCATAGACGCTACAATCAGCCTGCATATTTTATGAATCAGCTTACTTGCAATAATATAGACCAGAATTGCCAAAAGTACCCGCCCTGCAAAGTTTCCAATCAGGGGCAGCTTTTTCTCCCAGTAATCCCAGGTCAGATATTGCTTAAAAAAAGCTTCCAGACTTTGAATTTCCAGAGGCTCTGTCAATGCATCTGCTAAAAATATTTTCATACATTCCACCTTTTTTGTATATTGCAGCAGGGCTGCCCCATGAAAACCTTGGAAAACCGGAAATCCTCTGCTTCCAATACTCGCTTCATGTGGCAGCTCTGCCTTTTATTTTTTCGTTTTCTTCTTTCTTTTAGAAGCTGGTTTTGCCAAGTCCCTATCTGCTGTTTCCAGCTTTGGCACCTCTGTCTTTGTCGTTTCCAGCTTTAGAGCTTCCGTTTTGTCTGTCTTTAGTTTTAACGGCTCTGTCTTTGCAGTTTCTAATTTTAGGGCTTCCTTTTTCTCTGTATTCAGCTTTAACGGCTCCGTCTTTGCAGTTTCCAGTTTTAGGGATTCTTTCTTATCTGTTTCCAGCTTTAACGGTTCCTTCTTTGTGGTTTCTAATTTGGGGGCTTCTGCACTTTTCTTTGTTGCATCAGGCTTCACCTCTTCTGTTATCTGCTTTCCGGCTGCGTCGGCTTTCTCCCATTCCTCCTCCATTACCTTCTGGAGCTTTTTCTGCACCTTGGACACCGGTACTTTTTTCACAGCTTCTGTCTTTTTCCCTGCTTTTTTCGGTTCCGGCTTTGTATAGGAGAAAATCTGTACTGCCAGAGGCGCTACATGAATCACAATGGAGTGTTCCCGTTCATCACATTCTGCCTTTTTTGCAGTTTTTACTCTTGAATTGCGTACATCGCTGCCTCCGTAAGCTTCTGCGTCACTGTTGAAAATTTCCTTGTATTTGCCCGGATACGGTACACCCATTTGATATTTATCATAATCCAGTGCAGAAAAATTGCATACAACTACCAGCGTATCCTCCTTTTTCTTTCCTTTTCGGATAAGGGTCAGCATATTTCTCTCAGAGTCCATATGATTAATCCAGGAAAATCCTTCTGGTTCATAATCCTCTTCATACAAAGCAGGCTGTTCTTTATACAATTTCCAAAGGGCTTTTACATAATCCTGCATCTGCTTATGCTCTTTTTCCTCCAACAGGCTCCAATCCAGTTCTCTTTGCTCCGACCATTCTCTCTCCTGTGCAAATTCCTGTCCCATAAAGAGGAGTTTTTTGCCTGGATGTACCAGCATAAAGCCATAGGCTGCCCGGAGATTTGCCAGCTTCTTTTCCTTATCTCCTGGCATTTTATTTAGGAGAGAACCTTTTCCATGCACCACCTCGTCATGAGAAAGGCTTAACAGAAATTTCTCGCTGTAAGCATAAACCATACTAAATGTCAGCTCATCATGGGCTCCGGCTCTGAAAATCGGATCCTTCTGCATATAATCGATAAAGTCGTTCATCCAGCCCATGTTCCATTTGTAATCAAATCCCAGTCCGTCCGCTTCTACCTTTCCAGTGATCTGCGGCCAGGCAGTAGATTCCTCTGCAATCAGCAGTACGTCCGGGTGTTTTTTCTTAAAAATGGAATTCAAGTGCTTCAAAAATTCCACAGCTTCCAGATTTTCATTGCCGCCGTATATATTTGCAATCCATTCCCCGTCATTCTTTCCATAATCCAGATACAACATGGAAGCCACTGCATCCATGCGGATTCCGTCTGCATGATATTTTTCTGCCCAAAACAGCGCATTTGCAATCAGGAAATTCTTCACCTGAGGCCGTCCGTAGTTGTAGATAAGGGTTCCCCAGTGTGGGTGCATACCCTGTCTTGGATCCAGATGCTCATAAAGGCAGGTTCCATCAAAATTAGACATTCCAAAGGTATCCTTGGGAAAATGAGCCGGCACCCAGTCCAAAATCACACCAATCCCCTGCTGATGCAAATAATCTACAAAATACATGAAGTCCTCACAGCTTCCATATCGGCTGGTAGGCGCATAATATCCGGTTACCTGATAACCCCAGGATTCATCTAAAGGGTGTTCCATCACCGGCATCAGTTCCACATGAGTATAACCCATCTCTTTTACATACTCTGCCACCATGGGTGCCAGTTCTCTGTAGCTGTAAAACAGTCTGCCCTCTTCCTCAGGCTTTCTCCAGGATCCCAGATGCATTTCATAGACAGCAAGAGGTCTGTCCTGCCTGTTTATCTGCTTTCTCTCCTTTAACCACTGGCTGTCCTGCCAGGTGTAATGGCTTAAATCCGCCACAACAGAAGCCGTTTTCGGGCGCAGCTCTGCCTGATTCCCATAAGGATCTGCCTTTAAATATACCAGAGAGCCTTTTGCCTTGATTTCGTATTTATATAATGCCCCTGGCTTCAGTCCCGGAATAAAGAGTTCAAAGATTCCAGATACATTCAAACGGTTCATCTGATGTACTCTGCCATCCCATTTATTGAAATCTCCCACAACACTGACGCGCATGGCATTTGGCGCCCATACGGCAAAATATACGCCCTCTACACCGTGAAGTGTCATGGGGTGTGCTCCCAGCTTTTCGTAAATATCATAGCAAATTCCTGCTGCAAACTGCTGCTCCTGCTCTACACTAATCTGTTTTTCAAAAGCGTACGGGTCATAAAATTTTTTCCTTTTTCCGTCCCCATACACAGCTTCATACTTATATTTTGGTATCTTGCTGCCCGGAATCAGCACAGAAAAAAATCCTGCCTCGTCCTGCAGTTCCATTTCATACTCCGGCTTTCCTCTTCCCAGAAGCACCTTCACCTGTTTTGCTCCAGGCAAAAAGCACTGGATCAGAATTCCTTCCTCTGTTTTTCTGGGTCCTAAAATATTCTTTGGTTCACTTTCTTCTGAATATACTACAGCCTCTATTTCCGGCCAATCCATCATATCATATAATTTTTCAGACATATGCCGCCCTCCTTTTTTTTATTTTATCATCAAACCATTCCCTTGTAAAGTTTAAGAATAGTGCATAATTTTTTATTTTTTGCCGAAAAATGATTGTACATTTTTCACATATAAGATATAATACAAATAACTTCGCTTATATATTTTGGCGGTGTATTGACTATGTGTGAGGAGGTATGTAATCATGCTCGACCAAAGCTACTATGAAAAAACTGACGAGATCATTGAATTCTATGGCCGAAAAGCAAGTTCTTTAATTCCCATTATGCAGGATATCCAGGCAGAATACCGTTATCTTCCCGGTGAATTACTGACTTATGTGGCAAAAGAAATCGGGGTTCGTGAGGCTAAGGCTTACAGCGTAGCCACTTTTTATGAAAACTTTTCTTTTGAACCAAAGGGAAAATATATCATAAAGGTCTGCGATGGAACTGCCTGTCATGTCCGCAAATCCATTCCTATTCTGGAAGCGCTCCAGAAAGAACTGGGACTCAGCAAGAAAAAACACACCACTGACGACATGCTCTTTACCGTGGAAACGGTATCCTGTCTTGGCGCCTGTGGACTTGCGCCTACCATGACAGTCAACAACGAAGTCTACCCATCTATGACGCCGGAAAAGGCGCTGGAATTAATTGCCAAGCTGCGAGGTGATAATGTATGATGATTGAAAACAGAGATGCCTTATTAAAAGAACGAGAAATTGCCAAAAAAGAAATCGACTCTTACAAATGCAGGATTCTCGTATGTGCCGGAACCGGCTGCGTTGCCTCCGGCTCTGAAAAAATATACAACAAAATGTTGGAACTGTGCCATGATTTAGAGGGTGTAACCGTAGAATTTCAAAAAGACGTTCCTCATGTGGGCACTGTCAAAACCGGGTGTCAGGGTATCTGCGAACTGGGACCTCTGGTAAGAATCGAGCCTTACCATTATCAGTATGTAAAGGTTCAGGAGGAGGACTGTCAGGAAATTTTCCAGCGTACCGTTTTAAATGCCGAACCTGTAGAACGGCTGTTCTATAAGAAAAGCGGTGAATCCTACGCAACTCCCGATGAAATTCCTTTTATTGCAAAACAAACCAGAATCGTCTTGGAAAACTGCGGAAAATTCGATGCGGAATCCCTGGACGAATACATAGCTTCCGGAGGCTACGATGCCCTTGCCAAGGCTCTTTTTGACATGACACCGGAAGATGTATTAGAAGAAGTAGACCAGTCCAAGCTTCGCGGAAGAGGAGGCGGCGGCTTCCCTGCCGGAAGAAAGTGGAAACAGGTGGCTGCACACAAAGAAGTGCCGGAACATTTTGTAGTATGTAACGGTGATGAAGGCGACCCGGGTGCATTTATGGACGGCAGTGTGATGGAAGGTGACCCTTATCGTCTGATTGAAGGTATGACCATTGCCGCTTATGCAACCGGCGCACAGAACGGTTATATCTATGTTCGTGCAGAGTACCCTCTCTCTGTTGCCCGTCTGCGCCACGCAATCCGCCAGGCAGAGGAAAAGGGACTTTTAGGCGAACACATTCTGGGGACGGATTTCTCCTTCCATATGCACATTAACCGGGGCGCAGGCGCATTTGTATGCGGTGAAGGTTCTGCCCTGACTGCTTCTATTGAAGGGGACAGAGGTATGCCAAGAACCAAACCTCCGAGAACTGTTGACCAGGGTCTGTGGGCAAAACCTACGGTATTAAACAATGTAGAAACCTTTGCCAACGTTCCCGGCATTATTTTAAAGGGTGCTCAGTGGTTTAAAACCATTGGCACAGAGGGAAGCCCTGGAACAAAAACCTTTTCCATCACCGGCGCGATTGAAAATACCGGCCTGATTGAAGTTCCAATGGGAACAACTTTAAGGGAAATCATCTACGATATCGGCGGCGGCATTAAGGGCGGCGGAGATTTTAAAGCTATTCAGATCGGTGGTCCCTCCGGCGGCTGTCTGACCAGTGAACAATTAGACGTTGGACTGGATTTTGACAGTGTAAAAAAATACAATGCCATTATGGGCTCTGGGGGTCTGGTTGTTATGGACGAAAATACCTGTATGGTAGAGGTTGCCCGTTTCTTTATGAGCTTTACACAGAGAGAATCCTGCGGAAAGTGTGTTCCCTGTCGGGAAGGTACCAAGCGTATGCTGGAAATTCTGGAACGCATTGTAAACGGAGAAGGCAAACTGGAGGATTTGGATACTCTGGAAGAGCTGGCTGCCATGGTAAAAAGCATGGCACTTTGCGGTCTTGGAAAGAGTGCACCTCTGCCTGTAATCAGTACTTTAAAGACCTTCCGCAAGGAATATGAGGAACATATTACAGAGCATAAATGCGTTGCGAAAAACTGTACCGCTATGCGACGCTATGTCATCAACCCTGAATTCTGTAAGGGCTGCGGAAAATGTGCGAAAAACTGTCCTGTGGGTGCTATTACCGGTGTCCGTAAGGAAGCCTACAGCATTAATCCGGATCTTTGTATCAAGTGTGATTCCTGTCGGGAAAACTGTGCATTTGATGCAGTTTATGTTGAATATTAGGAGGGACAATTATGGGATTTATGACAATAGACGGCAGAAAGGTAGAATTTACCGATGAAAAAAATGTCCTTTCTGTTATCCGCAATGCTGGTATTGATTTGCCAACACTTTGCTACCATTCGGAATTATCTGTTTTCGGTGCCTGTCGTTTGTGTACCGTGGAAGATGACCGGGGCCGCACTTTTGCCTCCTGCTCTGAGGAACCAAGGGACGGCATGGTGATTTACACCAATTCCGGGAAAATTAAAAAATACCGAAAAATGATTGTAGAGCTTCTGCTCTCTGCTCACTGCCGCGACTGTACCACCTGCGTGAAGAGCGGCGAATGTGTACTGCAGGATTTAGCGCACCGCATGAATATTACTTCTGTGCGCTTCCAGAACACCAGAGAAGAAAGACCTCTGGATACCAGTTCTCCTGCTCTTGTCCGCGACCCGAACAAATGCATTCTCTGTGGCGATTGTGTCCGCGCCTGCAGTGAGCTTCAGGGGCTTGGTGTACTGGGCTTTGCTCACAGAGGTACTGACGCTATGGTTATGCCTGCCTTTGACAAGCCTTTATCTGCTACAGACTGCGTAAGCTGCGGTCAGTGCCGTGTCTTCTGCCCAACAGGCGCAATCAGCATCAAAACTCATATGGACGAGGTATGGGACGCCATTGCAGACCCAAATACCCGCGTTGTAGCACAAGTAGCTCCTGCTGTCCGGGTTGCAGTAGGCGATGCCTTTGGTCTGACAAAGGGACACAGCGTAATGGGCAAATTAGTTGCCGTTCTGCATCGCATGGGCTTTGATGAGGTATATGATACCGCCTTTGCCGCAGACCTTACCATTATGGAAGAATCCAAAGAATTTTTAGACCGGGTAGAAAAAGGCGAAAAGCTGCCGCTCTTTACCTCTTGCTGTCCTGCATGGGTAAAATATCTCTGCGACCAGTATCCTGAATATAAAGATAATCTTTCTACCTGCCGTTCTCCTCAGGGTATGTTCTCTGCTGTTATGAAGGAATATTACCGTGACCCGGAGAAAAACCAGGGTAAAAAAACTTTTGTGGTATCTATTATGCCATGTACGGCAAAGAAAATGGAAATTCTCCGCCCCAACAGCTTTACCAAAGGAGAACAGGATACGGACGTGGTTATCACCACCACAGAGCTTATCCGTATGATTCGTAACTCCGGTATTGAATTTTCCACTCTGGCTACAGAGGCCTGTGACATGCCCTTTGGCTTTGGTTCAGGTGCCGGCGTTATCTTTGGCGTAACCGGCGGTGTAACAGAGGCTATGCTGCGCCGCTTTGCAGACCGCCATGACAAGGCAACCATGGACAGTGTTGCAGAAGCCGGCGCAAGAGGCGAGGCGGGCATTAAAGAATTTACTGTTACTTATAAGGGGACTCCATTAAACGTCTGTGTTGTCAGTGGACTTGCCAATGCACATACGGTTATGGAAAATATCAAGAGAGGAAAAAAACAATACCACATTGTAGAAGTTATGGCATGCCGCAGAGGCTGCATCATGGGAGGAGGACAGCCGCCAAGAGCAGGCAACCGTACCAAGACAGCCAGAACAGAAGGACTTTACCAGGCAGACAGTGTAACCAGTATCCGGAAGGCTGATGAAAATCCATTGATTGTATCTCTTTATGACGGACTTCTGAAGGGAAAAGTACATGAGCTGCTGCATGTAGATGAATATTAAGCCAGGCAGAAAATGGTATAACGTATAATGGATAAAAGAAAATGGATACATTTCCATAGCAGTTAAAACCACTGTTGTGGAGAAATGTATCCATTTCCTATCTTTTAGACGCTTTTATCACAATGCTATAATTTTTGCCCCAAGGGCTTCTGCTTCTTCTCTTTCGTGGGTAATGCAAAGCACAGTCTTTTCCCTGAATCTTTCCTGCACAAAGGCCAGCACACACTCCCTGGTTTCCCTGTCCAATCCCTTAAAGGGTTCATCTAAAAGCAGCACGTCCCAGTCTGCATATATGGCTCTCAAAAGTGCCACCCGCCGCTTCATACCTCCAGACAGCTCCTTTACCTGACGCTTCCCACAGTCCTTAAGTCCCACTGCCAAAAGTCCTTCTTCTACCTGTTGTAAAAACTCCTGACTTTTACCCTTTTTTCCCTTCTGAACAAGACGGATATTGGCTTCTGCAGTGAGATTTTCGCACAACCTATCCTCTTGAAAAACAGCCCGAAGCTGACGGTTTTCAAGTCCTTTTATTACTCCGCTGTCTGCTTCTTCCAAGCCCAGAAGGATTCTGAAAAGCGTGGTTTTTCCTTTTCCCGAAGGAGCCATAATACAGGTTGTCACCCCTTCCGGAATTTCTGCGCAAAAGTGATCCAGCACCTTCTGTCCGTTGTATGTCTTGCATAAATTTCTTATTTGAATTCCCATATCTGTCACCTCTCCAGCCTCTTCACAACCCAATCTATGACACTTAAAAAGATTTTTTCAAAAAACAGGCTGATAACAATAATCACTACTGTCCAGGCAAATAAATCTGGAGTTTCCAAATACACTTTTGACTGGTACAAATGCTCTCCAATAGAACCTTTTGGTATTCCGATAACTTCTGCCGCCACCCCTGCCTTCCAGCAAAGTCCCAATGCCACAGAACAGCCGGAGCGGAAAAAAGGCAGCACCTGAGATAAATAAATATACCGAATCCTTCTGATTCCTGTCACCTGAAACACCTGTGCCATTTCCAGTAGATTTTGGTCCACACGCTCCATACCTTGTTGTACATTGGTATAAACCACAGGAAACACCATAAAAAAGGAAATAAAAACGGACAGATTCTCAGAAGGTATCCAAATAAGCGCCAAAATGACAAAAGACGCTACCGGAATGGATTTCATAGTCAACACCAGAGGTGCAAAAAGTTCTTTTATTCTGTCAAAACCTGCTGAAATTCCACCCAAAAGAACGCCGAATCCCATACCTAATAAAAAACCGCCGGCTATGCGGGAAAGAGAAAATCCCACTGAAGCCCAAAATTCCTTTTTCCAAATCAATTCCCCCAGCCTTTGTAAAACAGCAACAGGAGATACCAGAAGTATCTCCTGCCCGATTGCCATACTTGCCACCTGCCATACCAGGAGCCAGAAGGCTACTGCCCAAAACCTGATTTTTCTTTTCTTTTTATTCTGTGTAATAGAAATCATCTTGCGGCACTACGCCTCCTACTGCCTGTGGATTCTGATTTTTCAGCACCTCCAGATAACCGGAAAGTTGTTCTTTCATATCTTCTCCATCTATGTATACAATGTTACATTCCGGCAGCGCTTTTTGTGCAATCTGCGGTGGTACAATGTCATACTTTCCTACCAACTGAGCTGCCTCCTCTGTATTTCCGTTTACATACTCTACTGAGTCCTCATAATGCTCCAGAAAATGCTCCACCGCCTCAGGATTTTCCTTTACAAAATCTGTACGAACTACCACTACACCGGTAATCATACTGCTTTTTTTCTCTTCCTTTTCCTGTACCTTTTCCCACTCCTCTGTCAAATCCAGAGCTATACGAATAGATGGATTTTTTGTCTGAACTGTGGTAACAAAAGGCTGCGGCAACATGGCAATACTATTTTCCCCTGTCAGAATTGCTGCTACACATTCTGAATGTTCACTCTTCCATTCAATAGTCACATCTTTTTCCGGGTCAATGTTGTTTTGCCGAAGAATATAATCCAGCGCATATTCCGGGGTAGAACCTTTGCCGCTGGCATAAATAGTTTTTCCCTTTAAGTCTGCCGCTGACTGTACACTGTTCCCGTTTTCCACCAGATACAACACGCCTAGCGTATTAACTGCCAGAACCTGTACCTGACCATTGGTTTTATTGTACAGCACAGAGGCCAAATTTGCCGGAACTGCTGCAACGTCTGTTTTTCCCTGCACCAGCTTTGGCGTCACCTCATCGGCAGAGGCAGAAATGGAAAAATGATAGTTTTCATCTGTGAGTGCACCCTGCTCTGCCTGATCCATGAACTGCACCATACCCATAGCAGTTGGGCCCTTTAAAGCTGTAATATTCATATCTACAGGCTCTGAATTCTCCTCAGATTCGCTTTTTGCTTTCTCAGCTGTTTCCTGTTCTTCCTGAATAACCTCTTTTTGCCCTTTCTTTGCCTCTTCCCTGCTACCACATCCGGCTATAGATACAACTGCCATAGTCAATGCCAGAAACAGCGCTGCTGCTTTCCTCTTCATGTCTGTCCTTCCTTTCTCATGAGAATTTCCTGCTTATCTGCTGTGCAAGCCCGAAAATCCTTCTGCGGTTTCTTTTCAATGAAGAAGCCAGCCTCCTTATCTTTCGGACTGCATACAGCCTCTTCTTCCAGATTCTTGCTTTTCTTTTCCTGCTCATATGCTTCTTCCTGTTATTTTACAACCCGGACTCTGTAAACATGCTCAATATTTCTTAACGCCTCTGCCACCTGGCTGTCAATAGGAGAGGTTACGTCCAGCATGGTATAGGCATAATCTCCCTTACTTTTGTTGGTCATGTTTGCAATGTTCACCCCTGCATCACCCAGCGTTTTGGTAAACTGAGAAATCATATTGGGCACATTTTTATGGTTAATGGTAATTCTGCCTGCGTCCACACATTTGCCTGCATCACAATCCGGATAATTCACAGAATTTTTAATGTTTCCATTCTCCAGATAATCCATAATCTGCTTTACTGCCATAACAGCACAGTTATCTTCAGATTCCTCTGTAGATGCTCCCAGATGGGGCGTTACCAGTGTATTCGGCGCTTTTGCTACTACGGGATTGGCAAAATCTGTCACATACTTCTTCACCTTGCCTGTTTCCAGGGCTTCACACAGAGCTTCCTCATCTACCAGCAAATCTCTGGCAAAGTTTAAAAGCACCACGCCGTCCTTCATGTGAGAGATTTCTTCTTTTCCAATCATCTTTTTCGTAGTTTCCAGAAGCGGCACGTGAATCGTAATATAATCACAGTCCCGATAAATTTCTGCAATATCATTGATATGATGAATGCTTCTGGAGAGATTCCATGCAGCATCTACGGAAATAAAGGGATCATATCCATAAACTTCCATACCCAGATGCACAGCAGCATTTGCTACCTTAACCCCAATGGCTCCAAGACCGATAATTCCCAGCTTTTTACCGCTGATTTCACAGCCTGCAAATTTTTTCTTTTCCTTTTCTGCCTTTTTCGCAAGATCCTCTGCCGGCTCCTGGCTCTTCAGCCATTCAATGCCTCCCACAATATCTCTGGAAGCAAGCAGCATACCAGCCAGCACCATTTCCTTTACGCCATTGGCATTGGCACCCGGCGTATTAAACACCACTACACCTTTTTTCGCCAGTTGTTCCAGGGGAATGTTATTTACCCCGGCTCCGGCTCTTGCCACTGCTGCTACCCCCGGCGCCAGCTCTGTCTGATGCATATCTGCGCTTCTTACCAGTATGGCATCTGCTTTCTCCGCCAGCTCCGCTTGTTCATATTTCTTTGAAAACTCTTTCAATCCCACCTGAGAAATAGGATTCAGACAATAATAACCATACATATCAGACATTCTCCTTCTCAAATTTCTTCATAAATGCCACCAGCGCCTCCACGCCCTCTACCGGCATGGCATTGTAAATGCTGGCTCTCATACCGCCTACACTTCTGTGTCCCTTCAGATTTTCAAGTCCTGCTTCTTTTGCCTCTTTCACAAATTTAGCGTCCAGTTCCGGATTTCCGGTGACAAAAGGCACATTCATAAGAGAACGGTCTTTTGGCACAACCGTGCCTTTAAACAAATGGCTTTTGTCAAGAAAATCATATAAAAGGGCTGCCTTTTTCTCATTTCTTTCCTTCATCACAGACAAACCGCCCATGTTCTTCAGCCACTTAAACACCTTGCCGCACATATAAATACAGTAGCTGTTCGGAGTGTTATAAAGTGAACCGGCGTCTGCATGGGTTTTAAAATTCAGCATGGTAGGTGTTCCCTCCAGCACGTCACCGGTAATCAAATCCTCCCGGATAATGGAAATTACCATACCTGCAGGTCCGATGTTTTTCTGCACACCGCCGTAAAGGACTCCGTATTTGCTTACATCCACAGGTTCAGACAGAAAACAGGAGGATACGTCTGCCACCAGAGTCTTTCCCTTGGTGTTTGGCAGTTCCCTGAATTTCGTTCCGTAAATCGTATTATTTTCGCAAATATATACATAATCCGCATTTGGACTGATATCCAAATCTGAGCAATCCGGTATATAGGAAAAGGTCTTATCCTCAGAAGAGGCTATCTTATTTGCTTTTCCATATTTCTGTGCTTCCTGCCATGCTTTTTTTGCCCACTGCCCAGTAACAATATAGTCTGCCTCCCGGTTTTTCATCAGATTCATAGGAATCATGGCAAACTGCTGACTGGCGCCGCCCTGAAGAAAAAGCACCTTATAGTTTTCAGGTATCTGCAGCAAATCCCGCAAATCCTCCTCTGCCTCGTTTATAATTGTTTCGAACATACCAGATCGGTGACTCATCTCCATAACGGACATTCCACAGCCTCTGTAATCTAACATTTCTTCTGCTGCTTCTTTTAACACTTCCTCCGGCAGCACTGCCGGACCTGCTGAAAAATTGTAAACTCTGCTCATGATGCTTCCTCCTCTGATTTTGTTATTTTTGCTTTTTTGCCAAATCTGCCTCGTCAAAGGCGTCCTCAATATTGGCTCCTGCCGGAACCATTGGGAATACCTTATCGTCGCTGTCAATGATACAGTCCAGAACCACTGTGGTATTTAAACGAATGGCCTCCTGAATGGCTCCCGGCAAGTCTTCCTTTTTTGTAACCCGAATTCCCACAGCGCCCATGGCCTCTGCCAGCTTTACGAAATCCACCTTATCTCTTAACACTGTATTAGAATACCTGCTTTCGTAGAACAAAGTCTGCCACTGCCGAACCATTCCCAGCACCTGATTATTTACCACCACCTGAATCAGAGGCAGATTGTTTCTGGTAGCTGTGGCAATCTCATTCATATTCATGCGGAAACAGCCATCCCCTGCCACATTGATAACTACCTTGTCAGGATTTCCCATTTTTGCCCCAATGGCAGCCCCAAGTCCATATCCCATGGTTCCAAGACCACCAGAGGACAAAAAGGTGCGGGGCATAGTATATTTATAATACTGAGCCGCCCACATCTGATGCTGTCCTACCTCTGTTACAATAATCGCCTCTCCGTCCGTCTGTCTGTACAGTTCTTCAATAATAGCAGGTCCTGTAAGCCCTTCCTGATGGTACGCCAGCGGATATTTGGCTTTCAGTTCTTCTATGGTTTCCATCCATTCCCTGTGTTCTGTTTCTGGTATCATCTGATTCAGCTTCTTTAACACTTCTTTAGCATCCCCGATTATACTACAGTCCACCAGCACATTTTTATTAATCTCTGCTGCATCTACATCTATATGAAGAATCCTTGCATTTCTTGCAAAATTTCTGGCATTTCCAATGACACGGTCAGAAAATCTGGATCCAATGGCAATCAAAAGGTCGCACTTTGTCACCCCAAGATTAGAGGCCTTTGTTCCGTGCATACCCAACATACCTGTATAGTAAGGGTCTGTGCCGGAAAATACACCTTTTCCCATAAGGGAATCCGTCACCGGACTCTGAATCTTATGTGCCAGTTCCCGCACCTCTTCCCAGGCATTGGCTGCCACAGCGCCGCCACCTACAAAGATAAAAGGACGTTTGGCTTCCTGAATCATCTGCGCCGCCTTTTCCAGACTTTTCTGCTCAATTTCCTCTGTATATGGTTTTACAGGCTTTGGCACATAGGGCGTAAACTCTGTCTTATTGGCAGTTACGTCCTTTGTAATATCCACAAGCACAGGCCCCGGTCTGCCGCTTTTGGCAATCACAAAAGCACGGCGAATGGTTTTCGCCAATTTTGTCACATCTTTCACAATAAAACTGTGCTTTGTAATGGGCATCACCACGCCCGCAATATCCACCTCCTGGAAGCTGTCCTTTCCAAGAAGAGGCAGACCCACGTTACAGGTAATTGCCACAATGGGAATGGAATCCATATGAGCTGTAGCGATTCCTGTGACCAGGTTTGTTGCCCCCGGACCGCTGGTTGCCAGACAGACTCCTACCTTTCCCGTAGAACGGGCATAGCCGTCTGCTGCATGGGCTGCTCCCTGTTCATGGGAAGTCAGCACATGGTGAATTTCCTCCTGATGCTTGTATAACTCATCATATATATTCAGTATTGTACCGCCCGGATAACCGAACACTGTATCAACACCCTGTTCTTTCAGACATTCAATAACAATCTGCGCGCCTGTCAGTTCCATAGACCAATCCCCCTCTGTTTATTTTTGGATTTCCAGTACAGCTCCTCTGTTTCCGCTGGTTACCATAGACGCATATCTTGCCAGATATCCGGTAGTCACTTTTGGCTCTCTGGGCTGCCACTTTGCTCTTCTCTTTTCCAGCTCTTCCTCAGATACTGCCAGCTCCAGCTTTGTTTCCGGAATGTTAATGCGAATGATATCTCCTTCTTCTACCAGGGCAATGGGACCGCCTACTGCAGCCTCCGGTGAAATATGTCCAATGGAAGCCCCTCTGGAAGCGCCTGAGAAACGTCCGTCCGTAATCAGCGCCACACTGGAACCAAGACCCATACCTGCAATGGCAGAAGTCGGGTTTAACATCTCTCTCATACCCGGACCGCCTTTTGGTCCTTCGTAACGAATTACTACCACATCGCCTGCCACGATTTTGCCGCCTTTAATGGCTGCAATGGCGTCCTCCTCGCAGTCAAAGACTCTTGCCGGGCCTTCATGCACCATCATTTCCTCACACACAGCGCTTCTCTTTACCACGCCGCCGTCCGGTGCCAGATTTCCGGTAAGCACTGCAAGCCCTCCTGTCTGGCTGTATGGATTCTCCAGCGGACGGATAACTTCAGGATTTTTATTGACGCAGTTTGCAATGTTCTCTCCCACGGTCTTTCCGGTAACGGTCATGCAGTCCAGATTCAGAAGGTCTTTCTTTGTCAGCTCCTTCATCACTGCCCACACGCCGCCTGCCTCATTTAAGTCCTCCATATAAGTCGGACCTGCCGGCGCCAGATGACACAGATTGGGAGTTCTTGCACTGATTTCATTTGCAAAAGTAATATCAAAGTCCCAGCCGATTTCATGTGCAATGGCAGGAAGATGAAGCATACTGTTGGTAGAGCAGCCAAGAGCCATGTCCACAGTCAGAGCATTCATTAAAGCGTCCTTTGTCATAATATCTCTTGGACGGATATTTCTTCTGTACATTTCCATAACCTGCATGCCCGCATGTTTTGCCAGCTTAATACGCTCAGAATATACCGCAGGAATGGTTCCGTTGCCTCTTAATCCCATACCCAGCACCTCGGTCAGGCAGTTCATGCTGTTTGCTGTATACATACCGGAACAGGAACCGCAGGTAGGACATACATTGTTTTCAAATTCTTCCACGTCTTCTTCTGTCATGGTTCCGGCACTGTAGGAGCCCACTGCCTCAAACATGGAAGACAGACTTCTTTTCTGTCCGTGCACCTTTCCCG
>SAMEA3387500__coassemble_1033_pt1 | contig 24165 bp, 34 predicted proteins | sample SAMEA3387500__metabat2_high_PE_001 | metagenome-assembled genome bin SAMEA3387500 (sample SAMEA3387500) | Felis catus | biome: Faeces | place: United Kingdom | collected 2012
GAATCCTGGACTGGACGGAGGATAAGGGAGTCATCGGCACGGCAGCAGGCCTGTGCTTTGCGTTTTTATTATTGCCGTATCTTATGGCAGAGGTGATATTTGCGCTGATATGGGCGGCTGTTACGGAGAGGAGGGAAAAGAAACGTGGGAACAGACACACTGGAAGAGTTTAAGGAAAACAAAAAGAAGAAAGTAGCCCAGATGACAGCAATGCAGGCACTACCGTATGAAGTAAAGGTAAAACGTGCAGAAAGAAGAGCCTGGGAATTTATAGAAAAGCTGGACGAACTGGGACTGAACGCCCATGTAAGTGTGGGAGGTCTGGATAGTATTACTTTGCTATTCTTTCTAAGAAAAATCGGCATTGATGTTCCAGCAATATCCGTATCTTTGCTGGAGGATAAAAGCATACAGAAGATTCACAAGGAGATAGGCGTTATCAGCATCAAACCCGGGAAAACCAAAGCGGAAATCCTACAGGAATATGGTTTCCCTGTATTGTCAAAGCGTATTGCCGGAAAAATAGAAACCCTGCAGCACCCAACAGAAAGAAATAAAACGGTACGGCATGCAATTATGACCGGAGAGTGTGGGGCTCAAGGGCATTATGCCAAGAACAGCCGTATGAAGCTGCCGAATAAGTGGCTGGAGCTTTTTGGCGGGTATGAAAATGAGAACGAGGGCGTGCATTACCAGACACCTCCCTTTAAAGTAAGCAATAAATGCTGCCTTTACATGAAAGAGCAGCCCTGCGAGAAATGGGCAAAAGAACACAATAGCAAACCATTTCTGGGATTAATGGCAAGCGAAGGCGGTCAAAGGCAGGACGCGCTTGTAGAGCATGGCTGTAATTACTTCGGGAAGACGGTTATACGTTCCGCTCCGTTTACCCCATTTCTCAGGCAGGATATTCTACAGCTTGCTTTAGAGTTAGACGTACCAGTGCCGGAAATCTACGGAAGCATAGAACGTAAGCCGGACGGAACCCTATACACGACAAAAGCCCAAAGAACAGGCTGCAGCATGTGCGGATTTGGGGTACACATAGAGAAACACCCACATCGATTTGACTTACTCAGAGAAAGGAACCCTAAGGAGTGGGAGTTTTACATGTACTGGTGCTGCACAGATGAAAAAACAGGAGAAAAATACGGCTGGGGACGTGTATTAGATTACATCGGGGTAGAATGGGAGAATATCCCGGACGGTTGCGAGATACCAGGTCAAATGAGTATTGATGATTTTATATAAAACAGGAGAAGGCAGAATGGATAAAAAGAAACTAATCCCCGGACATAAATACCTGCGTAAGCGTAAGACTATTTACGCAGGGAAAGAAGTAGAAGCAGAGAGCTGGCTGGAATGTATCCAGATCACATCGGCAGGAGCAGTGTTCTTCGGTGCAGCAGGGCTAGAGAAACTGACAGATAAGCAAATCAGGGATGAGATCATCAGGGAGGCATAAGATGGAAGTAGGATTGATAATAGATTGCTTCGCAGGCGGAGGAGGCGCAAGTGTAGGAATCGAGATGGCATTGGGCAGGCAGGTGGACGTAGCAGTAAACCATGATCCAGAAGCTATAAGAATGCACAAGGTTAATCACCCGGATACGATACATCTCACAGAAGATATATTTAAAGCAGATTTAAAAGGTATCGTAAAAGGAAGAAAGGTTAAATTAATGTGGGCATCACCGGACTGTACATCACACAGTAAGGCAAAAGGAAGTCAGCCACGAAAGAGCGGCTTGAGAATCCTTCCATGGGCAGTATTCAAACACGCAAGAGAAATACTCCCTGAAGTGATCATCATGGAGAATGTAGAAGAAATACAGCAGTGGGGGCCTTTGGATGAGAAGGGATATCCGATTCCTGAAAGAAAAGGAGAAGATTACAAAAGGTTTATCACGGCCATGTGTTCTTTAGGATATAGATTTGACTGCAGGGAACTGATAGCAGCAGATTATGGGGCGCCAACAACACGGAAACGATGGTATGCAATATTCCGGAGAGATGGGAAAGATATTGTCTGGCCAGAGCAAACACATTTTAAAGATTCGGAACCGAAGTGGAAACAGTGTGGAGAGTTTATTGACTGGTCAGATCTTGGGAAATCCATTTTCTCCAGAAAAAAGCCTCTTGCAGAAGCCACGCAGAAAAGAATCGCAAATGGAATCAGGAAATATATTCTTGAAAATCCAGAACCGTATATTGTGAAAAATGAAGAGGCTGTTGCATTTTTAATCCAGTACCACGGAGAAATGAAAGCAGGGGATTCCAGAGGACAGCGATTAATGGAACCAATAAAAACTATAGATACCAGCAACAGATACGGGCTTGTGACCGCATTCATCACAAAATTTTATAAAAGCGGAACTGGGCAGGGGTGCGATGAGCCTTTGCATACAATAACAACATCTCCTGGACATTTTGGACTGATATCAGCATTTCTGATTAAATATTATGGTTCAGGAGGCAGTTGCCAGACTGTTGACTGTCCGTTGAATACAATAACAACAAAGGACAGGTTTGGTCTTGTGAATGTAGTTTTAGACATAAAAGGAGAAAAATATATTCTGAAAGATATCTTTCTAAGAATGTTGAAACCGGAGGAACTGAAGCTGATGCAGGGATTCCCAAAGGACTATATCATAAATCGAGACATTAAAGGGAGAGCGTACCCAATCAAAGAGCAGGTAGCCAGGATTGGGAACAGTGTAGTGCCGATTATGGCGCAGAAGCTGGTAGAGGCAAATTGTCCATATCTGAAAACAGGGGAAAGAATGCCGAATATCATTATTGATGAAAGTGAGCAGCAGTTAAAGTTTGCGTAAATCAAAGGTGAAAGAGATAGGATGAGTGGAAGAATGACCAATGTAGAGTTGAAGTTATTAAAATCTTTTACGGGAGGTTTCATAAACGATAATGGGGAATTTATTCCAGAAAGAAGTGGAGTAGCTTGCTTCAATATTTCTAACTGTAAATTTGATGAAGAAATCAAGTGTAAGGTACTTGAATGGTGTTCCAAGGCAGCTTTTAAGTCAGAACCATATCAATCCAAAAAGAGAAATAACCAACTGCATGAGTTTATGTTAAACGGAATCAATATGTTTCTTGACACAGATTTTTCTGAAGAAGATATGGAACTGATTTACGCAAAGTTGGGAAATGGCTGCAATCGCCCATTATGCGAGAAGTTTGTAATGAGTGGATATGATATGGAGGTTTTAAAGTAAATTAATCTTTAGCGGAGGTGCGGAATGAAGAACATAGACATTATAAGGAGTGCAAGTGAGGAAGATTTAATTGAAATTCTCTATGAACAGGATTTTGAATGTGATGAAAGATGCCAAGATTTTGGAACTGGATGTTTTAAAACGTGTAAACATGACCATGGACGGGATTTTATACGAGACTGGCTCAATGAGGAAAACTGAAATTTAACGGAGGTGAACAAGTGTGACGGAAAAAGAGGAGTATTTTGTTAATTATATTATGGAGCACACTTATAGCTGCCCTTTATCAGATGACGCACACATTGATTTTGAGAAAGAGTGTGTTGGATATCGAGAAAAAGGCTGCAAAGAATGTATATACAACCACGCGGAAGAATTGAGGTGACAGCTAGAGCGGAGAAGATGAAGAAATATTGTAAAGACTGTATTTTCTTTATCCGTGGAGAAAGCGGACAGCGTGGAGGAGTAAAGGGAAAATGCAGAATCAGAAGACCGAATGAGATACGCGCAGGGAGCAGGATTGCTTGCAGAATGTTTGGTAAAAATCAAGAAAATTAGCAATTAATGGAGAAACAATATGAAAATCATAAGAAAAATATTGATAGAGATATCAGGGGAATTAGCAGAGGATTCAGATACCACTTTGAAAGAATCCGCAGAATTTATAAAAACAATCCTTCAGAATCGTGTAATCAATAATATAAGGATTATAAAAGCGGAAGATGTTATACAGGAAGAGGAAACTATGACTGTATATGATGATGATTCCCCGGTCAAATTAATCTGCGACTATATACTGGAACTTGATAATGCTATAGACCTGATAAAGGCTATGGCAAAAGACGACAGGGAAGAATTGGAAAGATATTTTGGAAGATATTATGCACACCTAAAGGAACGAAAGGAGAACCATGAACTGTAACAACTGTAATAAATGTAAAACAGACCTGCAAACAGGAGATTGCTACTGTCAGCACCGGGGATATTTAATAACTCCCCGGGAAGACCAGATGGCAGCAGGACGTTTCCGAGAGCATATCAGCAACCGGTTTAATAAAAAGGAGTAGACAAATGACAAGAGGAATGATGTTAAGAATTATAAAAAATATCCATTCGGACGAGTACGACCCAGAGGACAAGCTTACCGCAATACAGGAGGTGACTCAGGGGATGCATATTAAAAACATCACAAAGGCAGACATGCTGGAATCGCTACGGTGGATTGTGGAGGAGTATCTGTAGACTATGGAAGATAGATGCGTATGTTGCGGGGAAACAATCCCAGAAGGGCAGCAGGTGTGCAAAAACTGTATGAAAGGAGAAAGTGGCATGATGAAAAACGGCTCAGGAGTTCCGGATCCAACCCCAACACAGGCTATGTGGGGAATCCGCCAGGAAGAAAAGACCAGGGCGCTGGAAAGAAAGCACGGAGTATATCGCGGGGAAATCTACAAAATGCTAGTAAAACGTCCTTCAAATGACCCCAAAAGCGAAAAGTGGGAAAAGAAATACAAAAAAATGAAAGTGGTAGGTGTATCTCCTCACATAGTCACTCTGCAAGACAGCAGAGGATTCCGGGAGAGCTTCCGCTGGCATGAGTTCCTTCAGAAACGGAGGTGATACCATTGCAGAAAAGATTGAGAGATATGACGTGGGAAGACTACGGGATATCGGAAAACCGATACAAGGAATTAAAAGCCTTCTGCCTGCAATACGACGAAAAGAAAAGCAAGATAAAATACGGTATATCCGCTATGCAGTATGATGGACAGCCGAAAGCTCATAATACAGGTAGCCAGGTGGAAAATCAGGCAATAGCAAATGACATATACAAAAGGGATTGTGCGTTAATCGAAGAGGCTGCTATACGGGCAAATCCGGAGATTTGGAGGTACATACTTAAATCGGTTACACTGGGGCTTTCGTATGAATTTATAGAGTATGACGACGAACAGGGGAAAATCCCCATGTGCAGAAGAGATTTCTACGGAACAAGAAAAAAGTTCTATGCAATTTTAAACGATTTAAAATTGGACCACAAATTGACCGACATTCCGTGATATTATGATAGAGGGAAAAGTTGCAAGAGATATGCATAACGGATTCCTCCTTTGTATTATTGTAACGGCAGCAGGGTGTCACAGCCCTGTTGCTGAATCGGTTTATACCAGACCGAGGCCAAAGGTATACGCTTCCGATAGCGTCAGCATTGGCGGTTAAGAGGCAGCGGGATTGACGATACCAATCCCAGGGACGGCACTAAGGCTTCAAAACCTTCTGCCGTATCGGTCTGGCGGCACCATGTAAAAACAAAAGACCTCTGCCCCTCTTGATTAAATGTATTTTTATTGTACGCGCGCCGGCAGCAGGCAGTCTACTTCATGGTTATGTTACTGCCATATCAAAATCAAGCCGAGGATAGGCTAGAAATCATCGAGCAACTGGCATAACGGCGCATGTGGGGTTGCAAAGGGAAAAGTCCAAACCGACCCATTTCGGTGGTGGCATAAGTTTACGGTGTATAGACTTAAACCGGCAAAAGGCATCTGGCAGCAGTCAGGTGTCTTTTTATGGACCCTTAGCTCATCAGGTTAGAGCAACCGGCTCATAACCGGTAGGTACTGGGTTCGAACCCCAGAGGGTCCATTTACAAAACAAACGAAGAGAGGTGGTGATGTTTGGGTGGAGAAGTAAAAGCAACAAATGCAGAACTTGCCTATCAGGATTACCTAAAAGGCATGAAATACAAAGAAATAGCCGAGAAATACGGCGTGACGATAAATACAGTAAAGTCCTGGAAGACCAGATACAAGTGGTCAAAGGAAGACAAAAAAAGTGTGCACACAAAAAAGAAAAAGGTGTGCACACAAAAATCCAGGCTGGGGAATCAGAATGCAGCAGGACATGGAGCCCCGGAAGGAAATAAAAACGCAGAAAAATATGGATTCTTTTCAAAGTATCTCCCGGATGAAACCAGGGAGATTTTTGCTGCCATAGAAGAGGCAGATCCACTAGACCTTCTCTGGCATCAGATACAGCTTGCGTATGCTGCCATTATCCGGGCACAGAAGATTGCCTATGTAAAAGACCAGAAAGACAAAACCGTTGAAAAAGTGGAAGAGAAAAAAGGAAAAATCATGGGCGAAAAATGGGAAGTGCAGCAGGCATGGGATAAGCAGAATGAATTTTTGAGAGCCCAGGCCAGAGCCCAGGGAGAGTTTAGAGCTTTGGTTAAACAGTATAAAGAGCTTGCAGAAAAAACAGGAGGAAAGCAAGATGCAATCAATAAGTTAGATGCAATTTTAGGGGAATTGAGAAGCAATGCAATTAAGCAAGAAACAGAATGAATATATTGTAAATGCTACACATCGTTGGAATATTAAATCAGGAGCGGTTCGTTCTGGAAAATCTTATGTAGATACTGCGTTTGTCATTCCGTTTAGAATTAGGGAGAGAGCTGGAAAGCCTGGATTAAATGTTATCTTAGGTGTTTCCAAAGAATCCATTGAGAGAAATGTTTTGCAGCCTATGCGAGAGATTTATACGGACAAGCTAATCGGAACGATTAACAACAGGAATATCGCAAGAGTATGTAGTGAAGATGTCTATTGTCTGGGAGCAGAAAAAATTAGTCAGGTTGCGAAAATCCAGGGAGCTTCCATCAAATATTGTTATGGTGACGAAATTGCAAAATGGAATAAAGAGGTATTCCAGATGTTAAAATCACGTCTGGACAAGCCATATTCTTGCTTTGATGGCTCTTGTAACCCAGAGAATCCTACGCATTGGTTAAAAGAGTTTCTGGATAATGAAGAATTGGATATTTATCTGCAGAGATACACAATCTTCGATAATCCGTTCCTTCCGGAAGAATTTGTGCAGCAGCTCTGCAAGGAATACGAAGGCACGATTTATTATGACCGCCTTATTCTCGGATTGTGGAAGCGTGCAGATGGGGCAATCTATAAGAGGTTTGCAGATAATCCAGAAGCATTTCGATGTGAAGTCGTGGATAGGTTATCGCCCGATCCGGTGTGTAAGCAGTTCCAAAAAGAAGATATTACATCTATCGAAATCGGTTTGGATTTTGGTGGGAATCAGTCTGGACACTCCTTTGTTGCAAGAGGATATACAGATGATTGCAGGGGTGTAATTGCTTTAAAATCCAGAAGAATCAAGGCAAAGGATGAGGAAGAGGACATAGACAGCAATCGGTTAAATGAGCTGTTCTGTGAATTTATTCAGGAAGTGATAGATGAATATTCAGTATGCGTAAGAAATGGAGATTATATAGAATACTGCAACGTAGAATCTGTATTCTGGGATAATGCAGAAACCGTTCTTGGTAATTCTATCAGGAACGCTATAGAAAAGGAGTTTCCTTGGATTTCCGTTCGCCCTGCAAAGAAGAAAACAATAAATGACAGAATCAGATGTACCGTCAAGCTCATGGGGGCAGGGCGGTTTTTTATTACAAAAGACTGTGAGTCACTACAAACTGCCTTTTCTGATGCGGTCTGGAACAAAGAGGTTATTGGGAAGGATGAGCGTCTGGACGATGGCAGTACAGACATTGATAGCCTGGATGCATTTGAATACACGATTGAACGTGATATGAAATACCTGATTGAAGAGGTGGAAGATGTTTGATGGATTTAAAAGATTTTGGAGAGGATTAATGCAAATGTTTGGATACACGACATTAAAACAGATTGTCGGCAAAGATATCGCACTATCCGATAAGATGATATATGCAGTCAATGAGTGGAAACAGATGCTGAATGGACAGGCTGACTGGATAACAGGCAGCATTGTTTCTTTGGAGATAGAGGAAGGTATTTGCCGGGAGTTTGCAGACTGCACTTTAGTGGAAATGGAAACCAGCGTAAACAATGAACGCCTGGATAAGATATATCAGAAGAATATTGCAAGCCTGAATGAAAATCTCCAGGAAGGACTTGCACTTGGCTCTTTTGTATTAAAACCTCTTGGCGGAACCGCTGCTGAATTTGTTTCTGCTGATAAGATTATCCCTATTAGCTTCGGGGATCACGGAAAGCCGAATGATATCGCATTCTTGACTGTGAAAAAAGTTGGAGATGCAGATTATTTCACAAGATTTGAACGGCATTATTTTACGAATGGAAATCTGACCATAGAAAATAAATGCTTCCATTCCCAGACAGCAAACGATATCGGTCTTCCGTGCAGTTTAGAAGCAGTGGAAGAATGGGAAAATATCGAACCGGGTCCGATTACCTATCCCGGCATGAACCGGATGGACTTCGGGTATTATCGGAATCCAATTAAAAACAAGGTGGATGGTTCTGCCTGTGGCGTTTCTGTATATGATTCTGCGGTAGGTTTAATCAGGAAAGCTGATATTCAAGGGGCAAGGCTTGATTGGGAATATGAATCAGGGGAGCGTGCTATCCATGTGGACAATAGGGCGTTAAAAAAGGATAAATCCACTGGGAGGTTTGGAATGGCGAAGCTTAGTAGCCGTCTTTACCGAGGATTAAATCTGGAAGCCGGAAGAGACCAGGAGCTTTTAAAGGAATATTCTCCCGAGATGCGAGACGAAGCCTTTAAGCGTGGCCTGGAAGAGTACAAGCGAGAAATTGAGTTTTCTGTAGGGCTTGCGTATGGTGATTTGTCAAATGCCCAGGAAGTCGCAAAGACAGCAACAGAGATTAAAGCATCTAAGAACCGGAAGTATAACAGAGTAACAGCAATTCAGAACAATCTGTATGATTGCCTGGAGGACTTTGCTGCCGGGCTTGCATTCTACAACAGTATGTTAAATTCCGGGTACGAGTTTTCCTGTAAGTTTAATGATTCTATTCTGACAGATGAGGAAACAGAACGGCAGCAGGACAGACAGGATGTGAGCATGGGAGTTATGTCACACTTAGAATACCGTATGAAATGGTACAACGAAGATGAAGCCACAGCGAAGAAGATGCTACCAGAACAAAACCAGGTTATGGAGTAGGTGATCTGATTGAGAGAGGACTACAAAAAGCAATTATCCGGGCAAATCGAGAGGCATTTTCTGAATTTAGAGCAGATGATTCTAGGGGATGTTGTCCGTAGAATAAAAAAAGCCGGTAAGATTACCAGTACAGCAGACTGGCAGATTAACAGGCTTCGGATTATCGGATATTCCTCAGAAGATATCGAAAAAATGATAAAGGAAACTCTGAACCTGTCTTATCCAGATGTATTTGAGCTATATGATAAAGTCATTGACTGGGAATATGTCCGAAACAAAGATATCTATGAACAGGTAAATGCGAAATATATTCCTTACGAAGAAAATAAGGAATTGCAGCAGCTTGCCGAAGGGCTTATCCAGCAGAGTAATGATGAGCTTCGAAACATCACCCAGTCCATGGGTTTTTATGTGGATTATGGAAATGGCAAACCTATCATGACACCACTTGCAGATATTTACCAAAACTATCTTGACCAGGCTATTGCAGGCGTGGTTTATGGTACCTTTGATTACAATACCATGATTCGCAAAGTGGTTACGCAATTAACCAACAGCGGCCTTAGGCAGATAGACTATGCATCTGGATGGCACAACCGTGTGGATGTGGCTGCCAGAAGAGCAGTTATGACGGGTGTTTCACAGCTTACGGGTAAAATCTCCGATATGAATGCGGAGAAGCTTGGAACAGAGTATTTCGAGGTTGCATGGCATTCAGGGGCACGCCCCACTCATGCGGTTTGGCAAGGCAAGGTTTGGAGTAAGAAAGAGTTGGTTACTGTATGCGGACTTGGTACTGGCCCTGGATTGCTTGGTTGGAACTGTTACCATGAATATTATCCCTTCGTAAAAGGCATTTCTGAACGTAATTGGACAGATGAGTGGCTTGCAGAGCAGAACCGCAAGGAAAACACGCCTAAGACCTTTAATGGCAAGGAATACACCTTATACGAAGCTAAACAGCAGCAGAGAAAAATGGAAACTGCTATGAGGGCACAGAGAGAAAAGGTTGTGTTGCTGAAGCAGGGTGACGCTGATCCGGAAGATGTGATGATTGCCAGGGCAAAATATCAGGGGCAGTTGAATGAATATGCAAGGTTCTGTAAGAAGATGGGGCTGAAAGAAGAAAGAGAACGTATCTATTACGATATGCGAGGAAGAATAGCTACGAACAGTAAGCAGCAGAACGCAAAATATACATCTGAGATGTTTAAGAATGCGGAAAGGGATTCAAAACAGTATTATCGGTACAAAAATATCATTGGAGCTGATATTGGAAGTCTTGAGAAGTTCCGGCAGATGAAGTATAATGAACCTAAGAAATATAGTGCATTGAAAAAGAAAGTCGATACGTATTCTGATATTGATAAAAAAGAATGGTCTTTTGAATTTAAACAGAAGTCAAAAGACGCGTATGTGAGATTTGAAAAAGAGGGTATATATTTGTCTGTTCACGCATTGAGCCGACTACCGAGATTGAATCAGCCAGGTTTACCAGAGGTTTCAGAAGAAACATTGATGAAATTCATTAATGGAATACCTAAATATACTGAGGGTGAGAATAAATTAGTTTACTTCGATGCGGAACTCCAATTAGTGGCGGTTAAGAATAAAATAACAGGCGATATAGTGTCCGTTGTAAGGCGTAAAAATCCTAAGGAGGCGTGGGAAAATGTTTAATAAAATTATGAATTACATCAAAGAATTTTTGGAAAATACACCTGATGATATTTATGATTTTTCGTGTGAGCTGGAAGGTTTGCTGATAGTGCATTATGATGAAATGCATGAAGAACAGCCAAAGGCTACGGAAATACTGAATGATGAAACGCCAGATGTATGTGCTTTGGGGGAACCTGGTATGAAACCGGAAGAAATAGAGGATTTTAAAAGAAAATTAAAAATCGAATACGACAAGGCTATGAAAGCAGTTGTATAGATACCACCCATTCTTCAGAGTGAGTGGTATTTTTATATCCATTTTTAAGAAAGGAAAGGTGAAAAGTTATGATTATTACAGGAATGAAACATTTTGAAGGCGTATGTCAGAATAAATTGGTGGAGTGGTACAACAAAAACAGACCCAAGACACCAATAGACTTAGGGGATGTATTTGTTGTTTGGTCTTGCAAAACATTGCAGAACTACAAATGTCTGGTTTCTACTACGGTTTCTGGTGATGGTATTTATGCAGAATACACATTCAATGGAGACAAGCAGGAACTCTATGAGGACGTTTATAAGAAACTCACAAATAGCTGCCATACAGAAGAATGATGCAAAATATGAAATAACCAAAGATGCGGATATGCTGGCACCAAACTGGCTGGCAGACCGCATAAATTACAAAACAGTAAAATTTCTGTATATCATTCGTGATGGAGCAGAAGTATTGAAAGGGGTGAAGGTAAATGACCAGACAGCCAAAATCGGTGATATGGTTTGCTTTGACGGTAAGCGGTTATTTGTAGAAAGGCGGTGATCCAGTTATCTTCCATTGAGGCGCAGGGTAAAGCGTCTTATTTTTTATGCAGCTTGGTCAGTTGATTAGACCTTAAACAGTCGATTCGTGGCGGATGGTTACACGCCTTAAATAACCTAATGCGAAAGGAGAAACAACATGAAAACAGAATTTTTAAAAGGACTTGGATTGGAACAGGATGTTATTAACAAAATTATGGCTGAGAATGGAAAAGACATTGCCACTGAAAAGGCAAAGACTACCAAAGCCGAAGGAGAGCGTGACAACTTCAAAGACCAGCTTGCAACAGCGACAGAGTCTTTAGAAAAGTTTAAGGACGTAGACCCAGCAGCTATGCAGGGTGAGATTGATAAGCTTAATCAGCAGTTAAAGGACAAGGATGCGGAATATGCTGCCAAAGAAGCAGACCGTATTTTCTCTGATACAATCAAAGAAGCTATTAAGACTGCTGGTGGTAGAAATGAAAAAGCAGTCATGGCTATGCTGGATATGGATGCCCTCAAAGCATCTAAAAACCAGTCTGAGGATATTAAGAAAGCATTGGAAACCGTAAAGGAGTCTGATGCTTATTTATTTGGCTCTGATGAGCCATTTAAAAACCCGGTGGGTGCAACCGGTGGCAGCGTTGATGTGGGCGGAGATAATATGTCTGCAATCAGAGCAGCTATGGGGCTTCCGGCAGCAACTAATAAATAATGTTGAAAGAATGAGGTAAAAAGATATGGCAAATACGATTGCATTAAGAAAAGCATATTCTACGATGCTTGATGAAGTTTATAAATTGGCTTCCCTTACAGCAGTTCTGGACGGACCGAATGAGCTTGTAAAAGAGGGAGCGAACGCAAATGAGATTCTGATTCCTAAAATGACCATGCAGGGACTTGCGAACTATAACAAGCAGGCAGGTTATGTAGCAGGTGATGTTACCCTGGATTACGAAACAAAGAAATGCGGCTATGATCGTGGACGTATGTTCTCCATTGACGCTATGGATAATATTGAATCTGCAGGTGTGGCATTCGGAAGACTTTCCGGAGAATTTCTTCGTACAAAAGTAGTACCTGAGTTGGATGCTTACCGTCTTGCGGGGTATGCATCTATTTCAGGTGTGGCAACAGTGGCAGCAGCACTTGATAACGGAAAAGCAGCTTTGGCAGCCCTTAGAGCAGCAAGAAGTAAAATTGAAAATGCAGAGGCTGACCTTGCCACCTGTTATCTGTTTATTAATCCGACCGTACTCGGAATGATTGAGGATTTAGACACTACAGCTTCTAAGAAAGCAATCGAAGGATTTGCTGGTGTTGTTAAGGTGCCGGAAGGAAGGTTTTATTCCAAAGTCGACCTGAATGCCGATGGTGAAGGTGGATTTAAGAAAAATACAGAAGGTAAAGCAATCAATTTTATGATTGTAGATAAGCAGTCCGCTATCCAGCATCAGAAGCATACAGTTACAAAAATTATTACTCCAGAAGCTAACCAGGATGCAGATGCTTGGAAATTTGGATATCGTACTGTTGGTATTGTAGAAGTATATGACAACAAGAAAGATGGTATCTACGTTCACACAGCAGCAGAATAAGGAGAAAACTATGCAGGTAGGATATGAATTTTATGTAGATTCCTATGGTGGCACGAACTTCTCTGAAAGGGACTGGAAAAGGATTTCTCAAAAAGCATACCAGAGACTGAAATATTTTACCTTTGACAACCTTCCCGACAATTGGGGAGGAGAGCCATGGGAAAACCAGGCGAAGTGTGCAGTGTGCGAAATGGCAGAATTCCTTCTCTTGCAGGAGAAAAGGCAAGGGAAAACATCTGAGAGTACAGACGGCTATTCCGTGACCTATGAAGCAGGTCAGGAGCAGGAGGGGAAATTATATGAGATTGCCTATGCGTATCTCGGCCACACAGGAATGATGGATTTTGGAGTTGATGCAGGATGCTAACAAATGCAGATGTGACAATTTTACACCGGGTATATGACCCTAAGACCAGGTTAGATAACTGGAAGATGACTTACGTTCCTGAGGCATGGTGGTTTAAAAAGGAGCAGTCTACCATTACCACAGATGGAAGGAAGAATGCGGATGTATATACCGTTCGTATTCCAAACACCAATATCGCACTTGAAAAAGACGATTATATTGTGAAAGGGATATGCAGAGTAAAGATGCAGACTGTGAAGGAGCTGGAAGGGCTAGAAAAAGTAAGAATCACATCTGTAAATTATAATACCTTTGGAGGAAATCCACACATAAAGGTGGTGGGGGTGTAATGGGAAAAGGGAAGAAAAAAATTGTGATTGAGACACCGAGAGGGGCAATATCGACCTATACAGTTACTAAAGGGAATCTGAAGGGTAGAACAATTGCAAGACTTGACTGGAATCCAGGATTTGCACCATCTATGGAAAAAGGGTTTTCAAAAGCCCAAGAATTCGTAGATTCTGAATGTATCCGCCGCATGAATCCAGAAACGCCATGAAGAACAGGTGTCTTGATAAAGTCAGCTACATTAGGAACTGTCATTGGCAGCGGAGAAATTAATCAGATTGCTCCATATGCCCGCCGGCAATATTATGAGCACAAAGAAAAATCGTATTGGTTTGAGCGAATGAAGAATCGGCATAAGGATTCTATTCTGAAAGGAGCTGCACAGTATGTCAAATCTCATTAATAGCATCCGGGATTATATTCTTACCTGCCCTTTTCTTTCTGATTGGAGAGTAAACGTAGATTACCTGGGGACTGGCATGGAATATTCTATAGATCCGCTTCCATGCGACCCGATTCTGCAAAGATATACGGATGGCGGTACAAAGAAGCAATTCCAGTTTGCCTTTACCAGTCGAGAAGAATATGACCAGGATGCTAGGATTAACATTGAAAACAGCGGATTCTATCAAGATTTTGAAGAATGGCTGGAAACACAAGATATGGCAGGAACACTGCCAGAATTGGGAGAAAATAAAATCCCGATTAAAGTAGAAACGTTAAACAGTGGATATTTATATGATGTGGACGAAGAAAAAGCCAGATATCGTATAGAGTGCCGCTTAATTTACAGACAGGAGGTTTGAATTATGGCAGTAGAAAAAGAAGTGTTAGTAAAACGTTCTCAGAAAGTAGCATATATGAATACTGCAGCAGCAGAAGGACCGGCCAGTTTTGAGCGGATGACAGGATTTACTTCTATTACAAATTCCAAAAACCCGAAGGAGTATTCCAGGCAGTACGTTGATATGGATACAGAAACAACGGATGTGGTAGGATATGCTCCATCAAAAGATTATTCATTTGATAGATATTCTCATAATCCGGTTCATGAAAAACTTGCAAAAATTCATGATGAAGAGTTACTTGGAAAAGACACTCATGTAGAAATTGCTACGGTTGATTTGTTTAAAAAATCAGCTACTGGAGAAAAATACCATGCGGTCAAACGCACTTATGCGGTAGTTCCTGATTCTGATGGAGATGGAACGGACGCATTGATTTATAGCGGTTCTTTTAAAGCAGTATCAGAAATCACAGTCGGATATGCGACTTTTTCTGATGGAAACTTTAAAAAAGCAACTTTTGCAGAAGGAGCTTATGACGGAGAGTGAGATAAGGAGATGAGCCTATGAGCCTTTGGAAATGGAATGATGTAGAATTGGAAGTCGACTTTGAGGATGCCGATTTCCAGGAGAAGTACGAAAAAGCCTTTGATAAACTGGAAGGAATCGAAAAGGAATTACAGAAAACTGGGAAATTATCGGAAATTACAAAGAAGTATTGTGAAATGTTCTGGATGTTGTACGACGATATTTTTGGAGAGGGAACGGCAGAGGCGTTGTTTCATGGAAAGAAGAATTCCAGGGTATGCGAAGAATGTTATGATTCTTTTATTGCTTTTTGCACTGAACAAGTGAAAGAAATCAATAAAAAGCGAAACTCCAGATTTGCAAAATACAAAGTAAAGAAGTGATTACATGAATCTGTTTTATGAGGAATTCCCGGACAACATAGAAATATCCGGGCAAAAAATCCGTATTGTTACAGACTTTCGTGAATACATAAAATTGCTTGATATGCTAAAAGATGATGAATTATCTGAGCGGGATAAAGTTTGCATTTTATGCGAATATTTCCTTGATGATGTCCCTGATCTGGAAGAAGCTATTGAGCAGCTTTGTTTGTTTGTAGCCATGAAAACAGAAAAGAATAAGGAAGAATCAGAGAGCGGTTCACTAGACAGATGCAAACCGCTCTTTTCTTATTCGATAGATTTTCCATATATTTTTTCTGGGTTCCTGAGAGATTATCACATTGATTTATGCGAAACCAAATATATGCATTGGTGGAAATTCAGAATGTTATTTGATGGTCTTTCTGAGGATACAGAGATAAAACAGAGGATTATGTACCGGTCAATTGATATAAATACAGTAAAAGACAAAGAAGAACGGAAGAGAATAAGAAAAATACAGAGTGCTATTCAGCTTCCAGAAGAAATGTTGTCTGATTACGAGATTGGAGAAATGTTTGTATGAGAAAATTTGAAAAACCACCTTTAGAAAGGAAGTGGTTCCGGTGTAAATATTGCGGAGCTAAGCTTACTATTTATGATAATACGGCACGTCTTGAAGGTGGTATTTATATCAAGTGCCGTATGTGTAAAAAAGAAAACGAAATAAAGAAATAAACACCGAAGTGAGCCTGTGAGCCTGTGTTTATCCAAGAAAGAAGGGATAAGTATGGGTTATGATGGTTCATTAAAATTTGATACTGAGATTTCTGAAAAGGGATTTAATTCCGGGGTAAAGAAGCTTGGTAGTATTGCCAAAGGTGGTCTTGCTGTAATTGGTGGGGCTGCTACTGGTGTTGCAACCGCTTTCGGTGTGATGACAAAGAAAGCGTTAGATTCCTATGCAAGTCTTGAGCAGAATATAGGTGGCGTAGAGACACTATTTAAGAATAGTTCTCAGAGCGTTATTGATAATGCGAAAAGAGCATATAAGACAGCCGGTCTTTCTGCAAACGCCTACATGGAAACAGTTACAAGCTTTTCGGCATCATTATTGCAATCTCTCGGTGGTGACACAAAGAAGGCTGCTGATTATGCGGACAGGGCGATTATAGACATGTCCGATAATGCAAACAAAATGGGGACGTCCATGGAATTAATCCAGAATGCGTACCAGGGGTTTGCAAAGCAGAATTACACCATGCTGGACAATTTAAAGCTGGGATATGGTGGAACTTCATCAGAGATGTACAGGCTTTTACAGGATGCTGCAAAACTAAATGAAGAGTTTGCAAACACCGCCCAATTTTCAATGGACTCTAAGGGGCATTTGGAAGCGAATTTTGCAGACATTACAAAAGCAATTCATATTGTTCAGACTGAGATGGGCATAACTGGAACAACAGCGAAAGAAGCTTCTGAAACCATATCCGGCTCAGTTTCTGCAATGAAGGGTGCGTTTGATAACTTCCTGAATGGAACTGGCTCTCCGAAAGAACTGGCAGAGACAATGGTTACTGCTGGAAAAAATGTTATCAACGGATTGTCGGAAATTGTCCCAAGACTCTTAGAAACTTTGCCGGAGGTTAAAAATTTAATCCAGGAAAATCTTGTACAAGCCTTTTCTGGTGATACTGTGCAGAGAATGGTAGAGTCAGGGAAGAATATTGTAATGTCTTTGCTTACTGGGATGCTCGACTCAGTTTCGAACATCTTGCCAGTAGCCTTGAGTTTAATACAGTTTATAGCAGAAGCTATCACTACAAATGTTCCGATTCTGCTCCAAAAAGGGTATGAAATCCTACAAAATCTAATAAACGGATTTGTGGAAGCAATTCCAGAAGCATTGCCGAAGATTTTGGATTTTATACAGGGCATTGGAGATAAACTTGCGGAAGCAGCTCCTGTAATGATTCAAAGGGGCTTTGAGCTGTTACAGAAACTGGTTGAGGGGATTGTTACCGCAATTCCTATTCTGATTGCAAAGGTACCACAGATCATAACTACATTTGCGAATGTAATAAATGATAATTTCCCGACTATCTTAGCAAAAGGCGTGCAGCTTCTCGGACAACTTGCTCTTGGAATCTTACAGGCAGTTCCAGACTTGATTTCCCATATCCCAGATATTGTACAAGCTATTGTTGCAGTATTTACGGCATATAACTGGGCTGCACTCGGGAAAAATATTATTACTTTTTTCAAAAATGGCATTTCATCCATGATTTCCGCTATTAAATCGGCAGCAAAAAATGTACAAAACGGGGTTGTAAATACAATCAAAAATCTGCCGAGTACGCTTTCTAATCTCGGGAAGAATGCGGTTTCAAAATTAGCAAATGCAATTGCAAGTGGTGTTAGCAACATTGTTGGAAAAGCAAGAAATATTGTTTCTGGGATTAAAGATGCTTTCACAAGTTTTGACTGGGGAAGTATTGGAAGCAATATAATAAGAGGCATTGCAAATGGAATTGCCGGTGCTGTTGGTGGTCTTGTGAACGCTGCTATTAATGCGGCCAAATCTGCATTTAATGCAGCCAAAAAGGCTCTCGGTATTCATTCTCCATCAAGATTATTCAGGGACAAAATTGGTAAGATGATGGCTCTCGGTATGGGAATTGGATTTGAAAAAAATATACCTGTAGACGATATGCAAAAAAGCCTGAACGACCCACTGAAAAAGATAAAGAGAACAGCATTTGATGTTACAATGAAACCAATTAAAAGCGTTGAGAAGGTAACGTATGAGAATAAAATCAACACAGCACCTTTAACAGACAGTCATAAGAATGATTTTGACTATGAGCGCATGGGAAAAGAAACTGCCAAAGCCATGGAGGGCATGGGCGTATACTTAGACAAAAAGCCAGTAGGGAGAATCATTACCCCGGAAGTAAACGATAACCTGGGAAAAATCGGAAGGAGGAAGACCTGATGGGGAGTGGAGTGACTTTTGAGGATAAGATACACACAGAACGGGACTGGGGATTAAAGCTGCTCAGCATTTACATTCCCATGCCCCAACCTAAAACCCGGCTTGTAGATATCCCCGGCGGGGACGGCAGCATTGACCTGACGGAAGTCAATACAGGGCGGCCGGCTTATAAAGACCGGAACGGCATGGAACTGGTCTTTGACCTTATGGACGGGGATTATAAGACCTGGTTTATGAAATATTCCCAGTTTGCAGACTGCGTCCACGGGAGAAAAGTAAAAATGGTTTTGGACGATGAGTCAGAACATTATTACATGGTACGTCTGGAAATAGATGGGGAGAAAAGTAACCCGGTCTATGGACAGATAACCTTAAAAGGCACAGCAGAGCCATTTAAGTATGACCTGCAGTCCAGCGCAGAGGACTGGCTTTGGGATTCTTTTAACTTTTACACCGGAGTCATCCGTACGCTGAAGGATATCACCATAAGCAGCACAAACCGCACCATTAAAATTCTGGGAGCCGGCATAGACACGCCGCCAGTGTTTGTTGTCACGAAGGCAGATAACCTAAAACTGACCCATGGAGGCAGGACATACACCCTGAAAGTGGGCAGGAACCGTTTCCCGGCTGTACGGGTAGGGAAACAGGACGTTACCCTGACTTTTTCCGGAGGCGGAACACTCACCGTAGAATACAGGGGGAGGTATCTGTAATGTACCAGGTTTTGATAGATGGAAGGGATTTATATTATCCCGGAGATGAAGAATACAGTGTGGAAGATGCGGTGGTAAAGCTGAAGCTGAACGATTCCGGTACCTTCGAATGCGGGGTGCCAGTACAGAACCCGGAATACGGGAGCCTGAAAAACAGGAACTCCATGCTGCAGGTCTTAAAAAATGGAAAAGAGATTTTTTATGGGGAAGTCCGGGAATCCGAAAAAGACTTTTACGGAATAAAGCAGGTTTACGCAGTCGGTGAGCTTGCTTTTTTGTTTGACTCTATCCAGCCCCAAGCAAAGTACCAGGATAAGACAGCCAGGCAGCTCCTGGAAATCTGGCTAAACGAACACAATAGTCAGGTGGAGGATAAAAAGAAGTTTTATGTGGGCATGGTAACCGTCCATGACAGCAATGACAGCCTGTATCGGTTTACTGACCAGGAAACTACCTTGGACTGCATCCGGGAAAAACTCTGTGAGAAGCTGGACGGATACCTCCGGATCCGGAAAGCAAACGGAAAGCGGTACCTGGACTTAATTACCTTGCAGGAATACGGGAAAATCTGTGAACAGCCTATTGAGTTTGGAGAAAACCTTTTAGATTACGCAGAGAATGTTTCTGCAAATGAACTGTATACCTGTGTCATACCCAAAGGTGCAAGACTTGAGAAAAGCCCCATAGAGGGGCTGGAGGCCTATGTGGACATTACCTCTGTAAATGGCGGAAAGGATTACCTTTACAGCGCCGATGCCGTGGCAGCCTATGGCTGGAACCGGTGTGTAGTAAGCTGGGATGATGTGACAGAGCCGGCAAACTTAAAAAAGAAGGGGGAGAAATGGTTAAAAGACAACCAATTTGAAACCATGACCTTGAGCCTTACGGCTGCGGATATGTCCCTTCTGGATACGGATTTGGAGAGCTTTGAGCTGGGGGATAGCGTACCGGTATATTCCAAACCCCATGGTATGGACCGAACTTTCCCAGTGCAGAGCCTGGAGCTGCACTTACAGAACCCTTCCGATGATAAGCTGCAGCTTGGCAGTACCATGAAATTATCCTACACAGAGCAGAACAAGGGGCATTACCAGTATATTGAGCAGGCTCTGGAAAACAACCGCCAGACCACCTCCTGGCTGCAGAGCGCCATTGATAATGCCACAGCCATGATGACCGGTTCCCGGGGTGGATACAAGGTTTCTGAGTATGACGAAAAGGGACGCTGGTTAAGGGATTTATATATGAACGCCCCTTCCAAGGAAAACGCAACTCAGGTCATGCAGATTAACATGAACGGAATTGGATTTTCCAGGAATGGCTTTGGCGGTCCTTACAAGAACGCCTGGACCATTGACGGGGTACTGCTGGGGGAATTCATCAAGGCGGGTTCCGTCCAGGCAGAGGCTCTGTCCGCAGAATATAAAACCTCCGTGACCAATGAAATCAACACTACGGTCACGGCAAAATTCAAGGTGGCGGAGAACCTGGTCCAGGCAGAGGTTACCCGTGCAAAAGGGGCAGAGGAAACCCTGCGTTCTTCCCTCAGCCTGACAGATAGCAAGATAGCAGCAGAGGTGACACGTGCAACCCAGTCGGAAGGCACGCTGCGTTCCGCTTTGAGCCTTCAGGCAGAGCAGATTGCCATGAAGGTGAGTAAAGGAAGCGTATCTTCGCAGCTTTCAGTGGAATCCGGATTAATATCCATAAAAGGTCCCCGTTTGGAGATTGATACAGAAAAATTCAAGGTAGCCAAAGACGGCACTACCAGATTGATAGACGCTTATTTAAGTGCGAGCGACGGTACGGGAGGGACTGCCATTTTTGGAAAAGGGGTCTATATGCGTGATGCGGCAGGAAATGATGCAGGGATGCTTAGTTTTGTTCCAAGGAGTAAAATGGCCTGCCTTGGCGGATATGGAAGTTATGGGAAAATTGGACTTGGATACTGGGGTGGGAACGATATCTTTAACAGTATGATCACCCTGGAAAGCACAGAAGACAGACCGGGTATCCAATTTAATACCACATTTTCGTATATTGGCGAGGAGTGTTATACAGGAATTATTGGATACGTGGAAAATGTAACCTATGGACCGGATAATTCTTTGGATGTTGCCTATAAGGCAGTCAGAGTCCAGAACGGGCTTATTATGGAGGTGGTACAGTGAAAGAAACAAAAAGACCGATAACTTTAAGAATGGAAGGGTTCAAAGAAGACTTAAACCGGGCAGTGATAAACAGTGAATTGCCGGCATGTCTTCTGGAAATCCTTATGGAACAGTACCTGCAGGGAATCAGCCGGGTGGCACAGCAGGAGTATGCGCAGGACAGGGAGGAATGGGAACACATGGAGTCGGAAAGCAAAACAGAAAGGAGCGGACAGCATGGCGGACATCAGTAAGGAAATAGAAAAACTTAAACATGCTGTTTACGGAGAAGAGGTGAGGGGGAGCCTGGTATCGCTTGCGGAAAAGAATAATGAAGTATCTGAAGCCACGGAGGCGGCAGAAAAAAAGCGTGTGACGGCAGAAACGGGGAGGGTGAATGCGGAAAAAAACCGAGTGAGCCAGGAAACAGCCCGTAAAAACGCGGAAACTGCCAGAGCCGGTGCGGAAAGTACCAGGGTGGATCAGGAAAATATAAGGAAAAGCGCGGAAACAGCCAGAGGGGCAGCAGAAACCGGGAGGGCAAATGCGGAAAAGGCCCGGGTGGCACAGGAGGAAGCAAGGAAGACAGCCGAAACAGCCAGAGCCAGTGCGGAAAGTACCAGGGCGAATCAGGAAACAGCCCGTAAAAACGCGGAAACAGCCAGGGCAAGTGCAGAAAAAAAGCGTGTGACAGCAGAAACCGGGAGGGTGAATGCGGAACAGAAGAGGCAGATAGATACAGGCGCTGCCATAGAAAACTGTAATACCGCTATAGACCGGGCAAATAAAGCCGCTGATAACGCAAACAAAGCGGCTGAATCCATACAAGGTAAAAATGGAATAAATGACAAATCGCCCTCGGATGCAACCACCTATAGCGGAAATAAGATCGAAGAAATGGCACAGACAAACTGGATACCGGAATATGCATATGATTCTTTGACGGCTACAAATGCAACCGCAACATATAAAGACGGTAAATTGTTAGTAGACCATACAACGCCCACGGAGTCAGGAAGTGCATATGCGGTACTTGGTGTAGATGTAAAACCAAATACAACATATACAATAAGCTGGCTCTCGGAAAGAACAGGTGCAACAGGCGGAGGAATTGGAATAAAAGGAAGTGACAATAAGGATATCACGACCGCAAAAAGAAACGATGTGAATGGATCATTTTCTTTTAGCACAGGGAAATTCGGCAGTATTAAAATTTTATTTTTCGGAGCATCTCATACAAGCGGCGGAGGAGGTGCAGGAGAATCCGCAACCTTTTATGAAGTAATGCTGACAGAAGGGGAGTATAAAAGTGATTACATAGAAAACAGTCGCGATCTTGTAAGCGAATTAGCGCTTTTGAAAGAAAATACTCCGCGACTGCTTGGTGAATTGTATACAGAAATAACAAGAAACAGCGATCTGAACAATTATACCCAAAAAGGGGTGTATCGCTCAATTGATTCCGCTCTAACCGGGACTTTAAGCAATAAACCGGAAAATATACAGTACGGTTTTAAAATGACAGTATCTGAAATAACAGATAATAAACATTTTATACAGGAAATCGAAGAGAATGTAACCCGTAAAATATATCGGAGAGTGGCAAAAAACAGCACCCTGGGCGAATGGGTGACACTGCTTGATGCGTCTGATATTGCAGATAATCTCACCACTACGGTAGCAGGAAAAGTATTGAGTGCAAAAATGGGTAAGCAGATAAATGATGATTTGTCCGCCAAATTTAATTCACTAAACTCCGCTTTAGATGATAAACAAGGGTTATTAATGGCTGGTTCATACAGCGGGAATATCGACAATGCAAAAAATGCAGGGTGCTATTGGTGCAAATTTAGTGATATTTCTGGTTCACCATACACAAGTGGTTTTGGGTGGCTGGAAGTTATGCAAAGTTCAAACACTTCATTTGTACAGAAAATATATAGGTTCAATAACGGTATTACCCAAATCACTGTAAGAGGTTATGTAAATTCTAAGTGGTATCCTTGGCATACTATAAATACATCTGTAATTTCATAATACCATTTTAGGACTTTGTTTAAAATTATGAGAGGGTGACCACTTCCCTATGTTGTAAAAGTCAAAATATTGCCTACCACATATATGCATTTCGCATATAACCGGAAAATCTAATTTTTAAAGTTTTGCATAAATCCAATGCATAAAAACATTACCATTTATCGGAAAATCCAGCCATACCGTATATCCTCCTGTCCCAGCGTTTTTATTAAATCCTTTGCAGCGTAGTTTAACATTACCAGATACTTCCTGCATATATACGGCAAGCATTTCGCAACCGGACGGAATGGTTATATATCCATAGGATTCATTATTCCCTCCGTCTTTAAAAGAGATATTGCCGGATTTGCTTACTATTTTTGCCTTAATTGTATTATTTATTGATGTTATCTTAGAATTAATTTCGGATTCTGTAAAATATCTATCATCGTGTGTATGGGCAGAAGGACTAAATGTACTAGGTTTTCCTGTAATATTTCCCCACGCATGAGAATGGGTTGTTAAAGCGGAGTTTAGTGTTTTATACTTCGCGGACAAATCATCATTTAGCAGAGAAACTAATACCTAATCATTTTTTAGAAAGGAAAGAAAAATTATGGAAAAAAT
>SAMEA3387500__coassemble_1272_pt1 | contig 17556 bp, 21 predicted proteins | sample SAMEA3387500__metabat2_high_PE_001 | metagenome-assembled genome bin SAMEA3387500 (sample SAMEA3387500) | Felis catus | biome: Faeces | place: United Kingdom | collected 2012
ACTTAAGAAAATACGGTATCTGCCGTGTTTGCTTCCGTGAATTAGCATACAAAGGCCAGATTCCGGGAGTTAAAAAAGCAAGCTGGTAGGCATTGAACACTTAGTGAGTCGTCGCCATTCGGCGACGGACGAACTTAGTGAGAAAGCCGTTCGCGAAAATTAACGCCAAAAGCGAAAGCTGAGTTTAGTTGAGCGAACATACCCCTTCTTTGGGTGTCGGGGAAAATACCTAAATGAAACCTAAAGAGGATTTTAAATAAACAAAAAATATTATTACATGAAAAGTCTAAATTATAGGAGGAAACTATCATGACAATGAGCGATCCAATCGCAGATATGCTTACAAGAATCCGTAACGCAAACACTGCAAAACACGATACAGTAGATGTTCCGGCATCTAAAATGAAACTTGCTATTGCTGACATTCTGTTAAAAGAAGGTTACATTGCAAAATACGACGTATTAGAAGACGGAGTATTCAAGACAATCCGCATCACATTAAAATACGGTGCAGACAAAAATGAAAAAATCATTACAGGTCTGAAGAGAATTTCCAAACCAGGTCTTCGTATCTATGCTGGAAGCCAGGAAATTCCAAGAGTATTAGGTGGATTAGGAATTGCAATCCTTTCTACAAACCAGGGAGTTATCACAGACAAAGAAGCTAGAAAGCTTCACGTAGGTGGAGAAGTTCTGGCATTTGTATGGTAATTTTTGTGTCCAAGCGAGTTTTTATTATGTCCAAGCGAGAGGATAACAGGACTTTGTCCTTTATCATAGATAAATGAAGTACTGAAAACAGAAGGGAACCATAATCGGCCCTTCCGAAAATCTAAGTAAGGAGGAAATTGGTATGTCACGAATTGGAAGACTGCCTGTAGCTGTTCCAGCAGGAGTAGAAGTTAAAATTGCTGAGAACAACGTAGTGACTGTAAAAGGTCCTAAAGGAACACTTGAAAAAGCGTTACCTGTTGAAATGTCAATTAAGTTAGAAGATGGTCATGTTGTTGTTACAAGACCAAATGACTTAAAGAAAATGAAATCTTTACACGGTTTAACAAGAACTCTGATTCAGAACATGGTAATCGGTGTAAGCCAGGGATACGAAAAGACTCTGGAAGTAAACGGTGTAGGTTATAAAGCAGCAAAACAGGGTAAGAAGCTGGTATTAAGCTTAGGATACTCTCACCCGGTTGAAATGGAAGATCCAGAAGGTCTGGAATCTAAAGTAGACGGAAATAAAATTGTTGTATCCGGTATTGATAAAGAAAGAGTTGGCCAGTACGCTGCTGAAATCAGAGATAAGAGAAGACCTGAACCATACAAAGGTAAAGGTATTAAATATGCTGATGAAGTTATCAGACGTAAAGTTGGTAAAACTGGTAAGAAATAAGTAAGGAGAGTGTAAAAATGGTTAGTAAAGTATCAAGAGCGAAAGTTCGCGCAAAAAAACATAGAAGATTACGCAATCATCTCAGTGGTACAACTGCTACACCTCGTTTAGCAGTATTCCGCAGCAATAATCATATGTATGCTCAAATTATTGACGATACAGTTGGAAGAACTCTTGTTTCTGCTTCTACAACACAGAAAGAAGTAAAAGCTGAGTTAGAAAAAACCAATAACGTTGATGCAGCAGCATACTTAGGTACAGTAATTGGTAAAAGAGCAGTCGAAGCTGGTATCAAAGAAGTTGTATTCGACAGAGGCGGTTTCATTTACCACGGAAAGATTAAAGCATTAGCAGACGCAGCAAGAGAAGCTGGGTTAGAATTCTAATAAGGGAGGAAATGAACACATGAAACGTTCTATCATTGATGCTAGTCAGTTTGAATTAGAAGAAAAAGTAGTGTCAATCAAGCGTGTAACAAAGGTTGTTAAAGGTGGTCGTAACTTCCGTTTCACAGCTTTAGTTGTTGTTGGTGACGGCAACGGACATGTTGGCGCTGGTTTAGGTAAAGCAACTGAAATTCCTGAAGCAATCCGCAAAGGAAAAGAAGATGCTATGAAAAAATTAGTTACAGTAGCAAGAGATGAAAACGGAAGTATTACACATGACTTCATCGGAAAATTCGGAAGCGCAGAAATGCTGCTGAAGAAAGCTCCAGAAGGTACTGGTGTTATCGCCGGAGGTCCAGCTCGTGCAGTTATCGAACTTGCAGGTATTAAGAACATCCGTACAAAATGTATGGGTTCCCGTAACAAACAGAACGTAGTTCTGGCTACAATCGCAGGTTTGAGCCAGTTAAAGACTCCGGAAGAAGTTGCAAAACTTCGCGGAAAATCTGTTGATGAGATTTTTGCATAAGGAGGATTAAAAAATGGCAGATAAATTAAAAATCACTCTGGTGAAATCTACAATCGGTGCTGTTCCGAAACATAAAAAAACAGTAGAAGCTTTAGGTTTAAAGAAACTGAACAAGACAGTTGAAATGCCGGACAATGCTGCAGTTCGCGGTATGATTCAGCAGGTAAGACACTTAGTTAAAGTTGAAGAAATCTAATTAATATAAAGAAGGAGGTGCCATCATGGAATTATCAAACTTAAGACCAGCTGAAGGTTCCAGACAGAGCGATAACTTCAGACGCGGTCGTGGACATGGTTCAGGTAATGGTAAGACAGCAGGTAAGGGCCACAAAGGTCAGAAAGCACGTTCTGGTGCAAAAAGACCAGGTTTTGAAGGTGGTCAGATGCCTTTATATAGAAGACTTCCTAAGAGAGGCTTCAAGTGCAGAAACTCTAAGGAAATCATTGCAGTAAACGTTGATATCTTAAACAGATTTGAAGACGGTACTGAAGTGACACCAGCAGCTTTATTAGCTTCCGGTGCTATCTCAAAATTAGGAGATGGTGTAAAGCTTCTTGGTAACGGTGAACTTACTAAGAAATTAACTGTAAAAGTAAACGCTGTAAGCGAAAGCGCAAAAGCCAAGATTGAAGCCGCAGGTGGAACAGTAGAGGTGATCTAATGCTCAAGACTCTTAAAAATGCCTTTAGGATAAAGGATATAAGACGTCGGATTTTCTATGTATTCCTGATGTTAATTGTGATTCGTATTGGTTCACAGTTACCGATTCCGGGAGTAAATAGTGATTATTTTAAAGAATGGTTTGCGAGCCAGTCCAGTGATGCATTTAACTTTTTTGATGCATTCACGGGCGGTTCCTTTACCGAAATGTCAATTTTTGCATTGAATATCACCCCATACATTACTTCTTCCATCATTATTCAGCTTTTGACCATTGCAATTCCAAAGCTGGAAGAAATGCAGCGTGATGGAGAAGAAGGCAGAAAGAAAATGACAGCGATTACCCGTTATCTGACAATCGGTCTTTCTTTGTTCCAGTCTATTGCCATGACAATCGGATTTGGAAACAAGGGTCTGATTCCGGATATGAATTTCGGGAAAGCCGTTGTTGTTGTAACCTGTCTTACAGCAGGTTCAGCAATGCTGATGTGGATTGGTGAACAGATTACAGACAAGGGAATCGGAAACGGTATCTCTATTGTGTTGATGATTAATATTGTATCCAGAATTCCAAGCGATATCATGACTCTTTTTGACCAGTTTGTCAAAGGGAAAACATATGCAAAGGGCGCTCTGGCAGCATTGATTATTGCAGCCGTTATTTTAGTGGTTGTAGTGCTGGTATTAATTTTAAACGGCGGTATCAGAAGAATCCCTGTACAGTATTCCAAGAAGATGGTCGGCAGAAAGGTAATGGGCGGTCAGTCCAGTTCCATTCCTTTAAAGGTAAACACTGCAGGTGTTATTCCGATTATCTTTGCCTCTTCTTTAATGTCCTTCCCTGTGCTGATTGCAAGTTTTATGGGAAAAACAGGAGGAACAGGTATCGGAAGCCAGATTCTGAAGGGTCTTACTTCAAGCAACTGGTTTAATCCGAGTGAACCCATTTATTCTCTTGGTTTGGTTTTATATATTGTATTAGTTATCTTCTTTGCATATTTTTATACGTCTATTACTTTCAATCCTATGGAAGTGGCAGATGATATGAAAAAACGAGGTGGATTTATCCCGGGTATCCGTCCTGGAAAACCAACACAGGAATATTTGGAAAAAATCTTGAGTTATCTGATTTTTATCGGCGCTACTGGTCTTGTCATTGTTGCGGTTATTCCGTTCTTCTTTAACGGAGTATTCGGTGCAAATGTTTCCTTTGGAGGAACTTCTCTTATCATCGTGGTAGGTGTTGTTCTGGAAACTTTGAAACAGATTGAGTCCCGTATGCTGGTTCGTAACTACAAAGGTTTTTTAAGTGAATAAAAGATAAATGAGGAAGAAACCGTCGCAGAGAAAGCAGTTTAGCTGCTTTACAGGGCAAGAGAGGAGTCACAAGACTGTGGTTCTTCATTGCTGCGGCGGTTTTGCCATATTCAGAAGAGAAGTGTCTTTTGGAAAGGGGAAAAGGTATGAAAATTATTATGTTAGGTGCTCCCGGAGCAGGAAAAGGTACACAGGCAAAAAAGATTGCACAGAAGTATGGAATTCCGCATATTTCTACAGGAGATATTTTCAGAGCCAATATTAAAAATAATACAGAATTAGGGAAAAAAGCAAAAACATACATGGACAAGGGGCTTTTAGTTCCGGACGAACTTACAGTGGATTTGGTAATTGACCGTGTAGGTCAGGAAGACTGCAAGAATGGATACATTCTGGACGGATTTCCAAGAACCATTCCTCAGGCGGAGAGTCTGGACGCAGCACTGGAAAAAATGGGAGAAAAAGTAGATTTTGCCGTGAATGTAGAGGTTCCTGATGAGAATATTGTAAACCGTATGTCAGGACGTCGTGCATGTGTGGGCTGCGGTGCAACTTATCATATCAAATACAATGCGCCTAAAACAGAAGGTATCTGTGATGTTTGCGGTGAAAAGCTGATACTCAGAGATGATGACCAGCCGGAAACAGTACTGAAACGTCTGGGGGTATATCATGACCAGACACAGCCTCTGATTGATTATTATGCAAAAGCAGGTGTGTTAAAGGAAGTAGACGGTACCGTTGATATGGAAGATGTTTTTCAGGCGATTGTCAGCGTGTTAGGAGAGTAAAAAGATGTCAGTAACAATTAAAACTGCCAGAGAGATAGAACTCATGAGAGAAGCCGGAAGACTTCTGGAGAAAGTACATGATGAGCTGGGTGCATTTATCAAACCGGGAATCAGTACCCTGGATATTGACCGGCTTGGAGAAAAGTTAATCAGAGGTCTGGGGTGTATCCCTAACTTTTTGAATTACAATGGATATCCTGCTTCTATTTGCGTATCTGTAAACGACGAGGTTGTACACGGGATTCCAAAGAAGAGCCGGATTCTGCAGGAAGGCGACATTGTAAGTCTGGATGCCGGATTGATTTATAAAGGGTATCATTCTGATGCTGCCCGGACCTATGCAGTAGGTCAGATCTCACCGGAAGCACAGAAATTAATGGACGTAACAAAACAGAGCTTTTTTGAGGGTCTGAAGTATGCGAAAGCCGGAAATCATTTAAATGATATTTCTTCCGCTATCGGCGGCTATGCAGAACAGTTTGGTTATGGTGTTGTTCGGGATTTGGTAGGTCATGGAATAGGGACCCACCTGCATGAAGATCCACAGATACCGAACTTCCGTCAAAGACGCAGAGGAATTCGTCTGGTGCCTGGTATGACACTGGCAATTGAGCCTATGATTAATCAGGGAAGAGCTGATGTTGAATGGCTTGATGATGACTGGACCGTAGTGACAGAGGACGGTTCTCTTTCTGCTCACTATGAGAATACCATTCTCATTACAGAGGGTGAACCGGAAATCCTTACCCTGAGCAAATAAGGGAGGTTTCATGAAAGCATTTGTAAAAGGTATGCTTGCCCGTTCCAAGGCAGGACATGATACCGGAAAAGTATATGTAGTTATGCAGGCAGACGAGGAATTTGTGTATCTGGCGGACGGCAGATGCAGAACCGTGGATAAACAGAAGAAGAAGAGAAGAAAACACATTCAGATTATCTACAGGATTCCAGCCATTTTACAGGAAAAAATGGAAAAAGGAGAAGAACTGCGAAACGAACATATCCAAAAGGCCATTAAAGATTACGAAAAGAATCAACAGGAGGTTTAATTTATGTCAAAGGCAGACGTTATTGAAGTAGAAGGAACCGTGTTAGAAAAATTACCTAACGCGATGTTCAAGGTTGAACTGGAAAACAAACACGTGATATTAGCTCATATCAGCGGAAAGCTGAGAATGAATTTTATCCGTATTCTTCCGGGAGATAAGGTTACCATTGAAATGTCCCCATATGATTTAAGTAAGGGAAGAATTATCTGGAGAGATAAATAAGAAAGATAAGAAATAAGAGAAAAAAGTGCCGCACAAAGAGGGTATTGGGAGCAGGAATGTATCGCTGTTCCGGATTGCTGCTTTGTGCGGTACTTTTGTTTCCTTAAAATACAGAATTGCCTCTGGAACTATGGCTAAAGCTTATCGTAGGTTTTTTCTGCGCTGTCGTTGGTTTTCAAAAGCAGGAATTTTCTTATGGTAAAAATAACTGCGATAGCAATGACACCAATTAAGGTTTCCGTCATGTTCAGATGTTCTACTACCATTTGTCTGGCAATAGCAAACATCAGAACTTCAAGCAGGTTTTCCGCTGTGTGCTTTGCCAGCATTTTTACAAATTCCACACCAATGAGCAGTGTGAGGGCATTTCCCAGAAATTCTGTAAACTGTGCGGAAGTGATTTCCAGAAGTGGAAGGGTAATAAAGCTGTGCAGCATGGGGATAATCAATACAATAATCACCAGCAGCATAACAGCAGACAGCAAAATTTCCGTGTAGCGGGAAATCGTATAGATGATTTCATTTAGTTTTCTTTTCATAGAGGGCAGGTATGTACTTCTCCTTTCTTTTTTGTTACTTTGAAATGAATTTGTAATAATTGATAAACTTATCATACCATAAGAAAGCAAAAAAGCGAAGCGAATTGTGCGGAAACTCTGTAAAAAACCGTATTTACTGGAAAAATAAAAGAAAAATTTTTCAGTGAAAGCCGTAAAAAATCACAAAATCCCGGAAAAAAACAGGGAGGAAAGAATATGGAAACCGAAGAAAAATGGCGGTTTTTCTGTAACAAATACTTAAAAAATAAGAAGTTTATACTTGCAAAAGACCTGTTTTTATGGTAGTATATACAGGAAGCTTGAAAAATATTTCGAAAATGTTACAGAATTTTAACGGAGTGTAAAATTAATTATTAGAGAGGTACATAGAAGTATGAAAAAAAGATTGTTATGTCTGTCACTTATTTTTGCTATGACAGCAGCACAGGTAATGCCTGTATCCGCTGCAAGAAAAGATGATTTACAGGCCGAGAAGTCTGCAACACAGAGTAAATTATCAGCAGCTGAATCAAAGGCAAACAGCCTGGAATCACAGAAGCAGAAGTTAATGGGACAGATTGATTCCACTCAGCAGGAATTAGTAAGCGTTATTTCCCAGATAGAAATTCTTGATGAGGATATTAAAGAAAAAGAAACTGATATCGAAAAAACAAAAGAAGACCTTGCAAAAGCAGAAGCTGACCGTGACGAACAGTACGAAGCTATGAAACTGAGAATTCAGTACATGTACGAAAACGGCGGAAATGATACATGGGCTAAGATTTTATTAGAGTCTGACAGTATTGCATCTATGCTGGCAAAAGCAGAAAATACAGAAAAAATGTATGCTTATGACAGAGATGAATTACAGAAGATGAAAGAAATTGTTCAGGAAGTTACAGACCTGGAAGAAAAGCTGGAAGGCGAAAAAGCAGAATTAGAAACTGCTAAAAATGAGCAGGAAGGCATGAAAGATTCTCTTCAGGTAAAAGTGGACAACTTAAAAGCAAATGCAAAAGATTATGAAGCACAGATTGCATCTGCAAAAGCGCAGGCACAGGAATACAAAAACCTGATTGCACAGCAGAACGCAGAGCTGAAGAAAATTCAGCAGCAGGAAGCTGCAGCAGCAAAAGCAGCTCAGGAAGCAGCAAAGAAAAAACAGGAGCAGCAGAACAACTCCGGAAATAACGGTGGAAACGCAGTGACAGGCGGTACTGTAAGCAATAACAACAATGCTGGTACAAACAATAACGATGGCGGCTCTTCTGACAATAACAGTGGCAATACAAATAATAACAGTAATAATAATAATAACAACGATGTAGACACAAACACAGATACAACACCGGAAAGCAATACTGGAAACACTGGTGGCGGAAGCACACAGGTGGAAACACCGTCAGCGCCTTCCTATAACAGCGCTACAGGTGAAGCAGTTGTATCTTATGCAATGCAGTTTATCGGAAATCCGTATGTATACGGCGGAAACAGCCTGACAAACGGAATCGACTGCTCTGGATTTACACAGCAGATATTCGGACACTTTGGTTACAGCCTTCCTCGTACAAGTGATGCACAGGCAGGTTCTGGTGTAGGAATCAGCTATTCTGAATCCCGTGCAGGTGATATCATTGTATATCCGGGACATGTAGCAATCCTTACAGGAGATGGCGGAATTGTACATGCTTCCAACAGCGCTCCTTATCCAAAGGGTGGTATTAAATACACAGCGAATGCATTATATCGTAACTATATTGCAATAAGACGTATTGTGCAGTAAAGAAATTTCAGAAGATAGAAATACATAAAAAACAGAGAGCAATTCTTTTGTTGAATTCAACACGGGAATTGCTCTTTTTTTCACTAAAGGAGGCAGTAAATGGGATTTTCTTTTGATGTGAGCGTTCCGGTTTTCACAGTGTTTCTGCAGGGACTTATCAGCTTTTTCTCCCCTTGTATTTTACCCCTGATTCCTCTGTATATCGGATATTTGTCCGGAGGGACAGGGACAAGGGGAGAAGATGGAAGAATGCATTACAAAAGAAGCAAGGTGATGCTTCATACCTTTTGCTTTGTATTAGGCGTCAGCTTTGCCTTCTTTCTCCTGGGCTTTGGTTTTTCTGCCATGGGAGAGTTTTTTAAGAGCAATCAGGTTTTATTTGCCAGATTAGGCGGTATTCTTGTGGCGTTTCTGGGATTGTATCAGTTGGGGGTTTTTGGAAACAGCAGATTATTGGGACAGGAAAGAAGGCTTCCTCTGAAACTGAATGTGCTTGCCATGTCCCCTCTTACAGCTCTGGTAATGGGATTTACCTTTAGTTTTGCCTGGACCCCCTGCGTAGGGCCGGCGCTTACCAGCGTGTTGCTTATGGCGGCGTCTGCAGGGGCACGAACAACGGGATTTTTGCTTATTGGCGTGTATACCATAGGTTTTGTACTTCCATTTCTGGCAGTGGGAATCTTTACTACGACAGTGCTGGAATTTTTCAAAAATCACGGAAGAGTTGTGCGCTATACCGTAAAGGCAGGCGGTATTTTAATGGTAGTTATGGGTGTTTTGATGTTTACTGGAAAAATGAATGCTGTTACCGGATATCTGTCAGGCGCGTCTTCTGATATGGTAAAAACAGAGGAGCAGCCAGAAGAAGCGCCGGAGAAGGACTCCGGTGAGCGTGCATCATCAGAGCCCGAGAATCCGGATATAATACCTGCCGTGGACTTTAACCTGCAGGATCAGTATGGAAATCCACATACCCTGTCTGATTATAAGGGAAAAACCATATTTTTAAATTTCTGGGCAACCTGGTGTCCGCCCTGTAAGGCAGAAATGCCGGATATTCAGAAAATTTATGAGGAATATCAGGAAAAGGGCGATGACAGTGTGGTGATTTTGGGAGTAGCGGCTCCGGACTGGGGACAGGAGCAGTCAAAGGAGGGAATTCTTTCCTTCTTAGAGGAAAAGGGCTATACCTATCCGGTTCTTATGGACACCACAGGAGAACTGTTTATATCTTATGGAATCAGCTCTTTTCCAACGACCTTTATGATTGATAAGGACGGGAATGTATTTGGATATGCCAGTGGACAGTTAAGCGAGGATATGATGCGAAGCATTATCCGGCAGACTGAGGAAGGAAAGCGGGAATAAAAGAAAATTCCGTGAAGCAGAGGTCAGGAAAAACCATACTTCATGGGATTCACAAGATGCCCACGGCTTGAAAAGTAAATATCCTGCGGACGTAGAAAAAACGGTTGTACAAAACACATAGCAAATACAGAAGGATTCTGACTAATGTGTTTTACACAACCGTTCTTTTAGTTTAGCCATATTCCATACAGAATATCTGGAAAATAAAAAAAGCGCGAGACGGGACTCGAACCCGCGGCCTCGACCTTGGCAAGGTCGCGCTCCACCAACTGAGCCACTCGCGCATAAGAGCGGGTGATGGGAATCGAACCCACATATCCAGCTTGGAAGGCTGGTGTTCTACCACTGAACTACACCCGCAGGTTATTTTGTTTTTGTCTTGCTCGCTTAAGACTTGTTTATCATACACCAGGAGAAGAGAAATGTCAACACTTTTTTTGAAAAAATTCTAATTTTTTTAAATGCATCAAAAATCGCTGCAATTACAACAAGATTTTCCACCTGGATTGGGACGCCTTAACGCGGCGTCCCTTGTTTTACAAATCTTTCATAAATATAGCGGTTTGCTGCTTCTTCCTGGCTGTCGTCCAGAGGAGAAAGTTCGGCAATGCCGTATTTGCGTTTTAATGCATTAGACAGCAGATAATCGCACAGGTGAGGGTTTTTTGGAAGGAGAGGGCCATGAAGATAGGTTCCCACCACATTTTTATAGAGAACACCCTCATATCCGTCTTCGCCATTGTTGCCATGTCCATACAGTACTCTCCCAAGAGGCTTGTTCTCTCCAATGTAGGTTCTGCCTCCGTGGTTTTCAAATCCCACAATCGGAAGGGAAAAATCCGAATTTTCCAGAACAATGTTGTCAATGAGCCGTGGGCTGCCCTGTTCTGTGTGTAAATCCACCAGAGAAAGCCCTTCAATGGTGCCTTCCTCTGTTTTGTAATAATGTCCCAGAAGCTGATAACCGCCGCATACAGCCAGCACGCTGCCTCCGTCCTCCACATAGGACTGAAAGCTTTCCCGAATGCTTCGCAGCTTGCTGCACACCAGCATCTGCTCCCGGTCAGAACCACCGCCTAAAAGCACAATATCCAGATTTTGAAAATCTACGGAATCCTCCAGGGCAAATTCAACGGTTTCCGCTTCAATGCCTCTCCACTGGCAGCGTTTCATCATACATTGAATGTTTCCTCTGTCGCCATACAGGTTCAAAAGGTCAGGGTACAAATGTCCGATTCTAAGCTTCATGATTTTTTGCCCTCCATTTTCTTCAGAATATTGTGTGTGGTGTAAAGACCTGTGTAGTTTACCAGAACATACAGATTTTTCACACCGTTTTCAATTTTTTCAGAAATGGCTTTTTCAATATCCGGTTCTGCACTGCAGGGAATGTCCACATATTTCAGGCGAAGCTGCATATCCCGGAAGCGAATACCGCAGACAGTAATGGACGCTGCATTGGTATCTTTTAATCGATCAAAATCTACGTCCCAGAGCCAGGAAACATCAGTACCGTCCTGACTGTTGTCGTTAATCAGAATAATAATATCCTTTGGAGCTTCGTCCGTCATGACTGCAGAAATATTTTGATTAAAGCCTGCAGGATTTTTTGCAAGGTTTAACATAACCTTTGTGCCTTTAATCCGGAACAGCTCGTTTCTGCCGAACTGAGGGGTGTAATCCCCCAGAATCTTATTAAAATTCGTGAGAGAAATACCTGCCATGGAGGCTGCGCCATACACCGCAAGGATATTGTATACATTGTAGAAGCCGCGGTAATTGGTTTCAATATGGAAATCCTTTACATCAAAGGCAATGCCATTGGTAAGCTTGATATTTTCTCCATCAAAATCCGGTACAGGCCGTTTAAAACCACATTTGGGGCAGTAATAATCTCCAAGCTGACTGTAGTGGTAAAAATGGTACTGCATTTTTTCCCCGCAGCATTTGCAGAATTGCCCTTCCCTGATTTCCCGGCTGTTTTCCTCTGTAAGTACAGGGCGGCTGATGCCGTAGGAAGCGCGAAGGTTTTCATTTTCCAGCGCCAGATAAGTGGAAAGGGAATCATCGGCATTAAATAAAAGCTTCATATCAGGCGCCATTTTCATAGCTTTGGAAAGCAGGTTCATGGTAATGTCGATTTCTCCGTAACGGTCAAGCTGATCCCTGAAAAGGTTGGTCAGCACCATGTAGTCCGGCTGAAAATGAGGGAATACCCGGACAGTAGATGCCTCATCAATTTCAATGCAGGCATAATCTGCCTTCAGATGTCCGTTTAATCCGGCGTTTAACACAAAAGCAGAGGCTACGCCGTTTAACATATTTGAGCCTGTACGGTTACATACCACTTTTTTGTGATTTGCTTCCAGGACAGAAGCTAAAAGGTTGTTGGTGGTTGTTTTTCCATTGGTGCCGCATACGACAAAGATGTCCTGCTTCACCTCTTTGGCAAGCTCTTTAAGTATGGGGGGATAAATAGCAAGCGCCGCTTTTCCCGCCAGAGTTACCCCCTGTTTTCCTGTAAGGCGGCAGGCTGTTTTAATGATGTGGGCGCTCCACACTGCGAAAAGTCTTCGTATATTCATTTTTCTTTTTCCTTTTGAGAATAGTATTGTGTTTTTTCTCTACCCATTATACATAAACTAAAGAAAGAGTACAACCTATACTCTAATATTAGAATATAATAACTGTATCAGGAAACAAAAGGCAATCGGGCGTTACAGTTTTCGTAAAAAAGTCAAAAAAGTGGTTGAAATTTCCTCCTGCATATGATAAGATTGCTTTGTTGCTTTAAGTTGGCAATATATGAAACGCCCAGATAGCTCAGTTGGTAGAGCAGAGGACTGAAAATCCTCGTGTCGCTGGTTCGATTCCGGCTCTGGGCATTTTTTTATAATTAAAATGTCTTTGTGACAAAGACAAATATCTTTGATGTGAAGAAAAGTAAAAGAAAGGAAGGACAAAATCATGTATTCATTGGAAGAAATCAGAAACACAGACCCTGAAGTCGCAGCATGTATCTGCAAAGAGGTAGAACGTCAGAATTCCCATATTGAACTGATTGCATCAGAAAACTGGGTAAGCAAGGCAGTGATGGCAGCTATGGGAAGCCCTCTTACCAACAAGTACGCAGAAGGCTATCCGGGAAAGAGGTATTACGGTGGGTGTGAATGTGTAGACGAAGTGGAAGAACTGGCAAAAGAGAGAGCAAGGAAGCTCTTTGGCTGTGAATATGTAAATGTGCAGCCTCATTCCGGCGCTCAGGCAAATATGGCAGTGTTCTTTGCAATGTTAAAGCCCGGAGATACGGTTATGGGCATGAATCTGGCGCATGGCGGCCATCTTTCACATGGAAGTCCGGCAAATTTCTCCGGCGCCTATTTTAATATTGTGCCATATGGAGTAAATGAGGACGGTGTGATTGATTACGGGGAAGTGAGAAAAATTGCGCTGGAGTCAAAGCCAAAGCTGATTGTGGCAGGAGCAAGCGCATACTGCAGGATTATTGACTTCAAAAAATTCCGTGAAATTGCAGATGAGGTGGGGGCTTATCTCATGGTGGATATTGCCCACATTGCAGGTCTGGTGGCAGCAGGTCTGCACCCCAGTCCTATTCCCTATGCTCATGTTACAACTACCACAACTCATAAGACTCTGCGCGGTCCAAGAGGCGGTATGATTATGAGCAGCAATGAAGTGGCAAAGCAGTTTAATTTTAATAAAGCCGTGTTTCCGGGAATCCAGGGCGGGCCTTTGATGCATGTGATTGCCGCGAAAGCTGTTTGTTTTCAGGAAGCTTTGCAGCCGGAATACAGAGAATATCAGCAGAGAATCGTGAAAAATGCCAGGGCTTTGTGTGAAGGTCTGTTGAAGAGAGGCGTTCAGGTTGTTTCCGGAAAGACGGAAAATCATTTGATGCTGGTGGATTTAAGAGGAACCGGAATTACCGGAAAAGAAATGGAACATCTTTTAGATGAGGTGAATATTACCTGTAATAAAAATGCCATTCCAAATGATCCGGAATCTCCTTTTGTAACCAGCGGTGTCCGTTTAGGTACAGCAGCCGTAACCTCAAGAGGTATGAAGGAAGAGGATATGGAGAGAATTGCAGAAGCCATTGCTATGATGATTCAGGACAGAAGCCGGAAGGAAGAGGCAAAGAAAATCGTAAAAACTCTGACAGATAAATACCCACTGAATGCATGAAAAAGGGATTTTCCGCGAACGTGTTTTGATAGGATAGTAGGTATTGGACAGCAGTAAAAAAGAACAGGCATGAGAAGGGCAAATGAAACAGATATCAAAAGATTTGCAGAATATGTTTCATTGCTGCACCCATGCCTGTTTTTGCACAGTCTGTTTGGAAGATTAGTGCGTGTTTATGCGAGAGGATATTTTATGGTGTATAGATTTAAATTTTAATGAGAGGACAGTTTCAGCTTGTGAAAAGCATTCTGTGCTGCAATTGCGCCGTCATTTGCCGCAGTTACTACCTGCCTCAGTACTTTCTGGCATACGTCCCCGGCGCCGTAGAGCAGGGGAACAGAGGTTTCCATGGATTCGTTTACTATCATATATCCATGTTCGTCTAAAACACCTAAAGGCTTTAAAAAGTCAGTGACCGGGTCAGCACCGATATAAGGGAAAATACCGGATACCGGCAGAATGGTTTCTTTTTCAGAGGATACATCTGCAATTTTCAGTCCACCAACCTGTCCGTTTTCGGAAAGAACCTCTTTTGGCACAGCCTTTTGGATAATCTGGATTTTCGGATTCGCCTTTGCAGCGTCTATGGCGATTTTGTCAGCACGGAAGACATCTCTTCTCATAATAATATACACTTTAGAGGCAAATTGAGTGAGATACACCGCTTCTTCTAAAGCAGAGTTTCCGGCGCCTATAACAGCTACTTCTTTTTCGCGGAAGAAAGCGCCGTCGCACACCGCACAGTAGGAAACGCCGCGGCCAATATGCTCTACTTCTCCGGGAATGTGCATCAGACGTTCCTTGGTACCTGTTGCAACTAAAACCGCAGGGGCTAAAAAGAGGGTGCCGTCCTCGCAGAGTACCTGCTTTTTTTCTCCGTCGGTAATGGAAACAACCTTTCCGTATTCATAAACAGCGCCGAAGCTGGTGGAGTGAGTAAACATATCCATAGCAAGCTGGGAGCCGGGTTCCTGTAAAATACCGGGCCAATTGCTGATTTCATTGGTTTTCAGTAATTTTCCGCCAGGGGCCCCGCTTTCTAAAAGAGCGGTTTTAAGCCCTGCGCGGGAAGCATAGACAGCAGCAGTCATGCCTGCCGGTCCTGCGCCTATAATAATAAAGTCATATTCCTTTGTCATAGCTTTCCGCCTCTCTTTCTTCTGTTTGTGTCGCTTTTTATAAAGCGTTTAATTTCTGTTCCAGAACGGGTTTCGGGAGAAATCCTACAGCGGAATCTTTTACCTGTCCGTTTTTTACAAAGAATACAGAGGGAACGGTGGTAATGTTCCATGCTCTGGTAAGCTCAGGATTTTTGTCAATGTCTACTTTTACAATTTTATATTTATCCTGTTCTTCTCCAAGCTGTTCTAATACCTGTCCCAGCATTTTGCAGGGGCCGCACCAGGTTGCGAAGAAATCTAAAAGCACGGGTTTTTCGGACTGCAATACTTCTTTTTCAAATTCCTGTTCGTTTATGTGTAAAACTGCCATAATCATAATCTCCTTTGTTTTTCAATTATTTTTTTAATTTGTGTTTGGTTTCTATGGTTGCAGTATATAATAAATCTTAGTATTAGTCTGTGACAAAGTCACATATTTATGTGAAAGAAAATCACTAATTTTAGTGAAAAACGTTTACGAAGACCGTGGAAATTGATATAATGAAGAGAATCTAAAGTTTGAGTCACAGAAACTCTGTAATTGCCGACAGGTTTTCAGCAAAAGAGGAGAGTTTATGAGAGGAATAGAAGAACTGTCCAGACTTTTGGACCGGGAAGAAATCAGAAGCCTGGAAAAAGAGCTGGGCGGTGCCATACAGAAAAAATTAGAAAAGAGCGGAATTTATTTCCGCATATTTGCCAGAGTAAAGGAGGCAGGTTCTATCTGGCATAAGCTGGAGTGGAAAAGGGCGGAATACGAAGCAAAGAACAAAAAGCTTCAGGATCTTGCCGGAATCCGTATTGTGCTGTATTACATGGACGATATTCCTATATGCAAGGAGCTTTTAAAAAGCGCGTATTCTGTTATTGAGAAGGATTCTCATGAGGATATTCCAAAAGTCAATGAATTTAATCCACTCCGTATGAATTATGTCTGCCATATGCCGGAAGAATTTGTGCAGCGCTTTCCAAAGGAGATTTTTGAGAATTACCGTATTGACAAGACCTTTGAAGTGCAGATTCGCACTACCTTTTCCGAGGGCTGGCATGAGGTAGACCATGATGTGCGCTATAAACATAAGGAAGAGTGGGAGCAGCACTATGAATTATCCAGGGAATTAAACGGAATTTATGCAACCCTGGAGGTGTGTGACAGAAGCATGGTAAATCTTCTGGAGCGTCTGGCTTATCAGAATTATAAGAATATGCAGATTGAAGCCATGATACGGAACAAATATCGACTGCGTTTTGAGAATCCTGCAATTTCGGTACCGCTTTTGGAATTTCTTCAGAAGGATACAGAGCTTGTGAAGCGGATTTACCGTTCTCCAAGAGAAATTCCCATGCGTTTTTTTGCCAGCAGTCTGTCAGAGGGAATCCCTCTTACGGTAGATAATCTGGTACTGGTATGCAATGAATTGTGTCTGGGACAAAAGGAGCTCGAAGACCGTACGCCTATGCTGATACGGGAAAGAACAGGACAGTGGCAGGAAAAGCAAAAAATTTCTATTAATATGAAGAAATCTGTTGACACAGAGTTTTACTTATAATATAATAAATCAATGTGACGTGGACTGGAAGTGCCTAGCCAAAAGCCCCGGTATGGTATCTTCAAAAACGTCTGGTTTAATTAAATTGTGATGATGAAAATATTCTATATTGTTGATAATAGGAGGTAAAACCATGAACACTTATATGGCTAATCCGGATAAGATTGAAAGAAAATGGTATGTTGTTGATGCTGATGGACAGACATTAGGACGTCTGGCATCTGAAATTGCTAAAGTTTTAAGAGGAAAAAATAAACCTGTTTTCACACCTCACGTTGATACAGGTGATTATGTAATCGTAGTAAACGCTGAAAAAGTAAAAGTTTCCGGTAAAAAAATGGAACAGAAAATTTACTACAATCACTCTGAATATGTTGGCGGTATGAAAGAAACAACATTAAAAGAGATGATGGATAAAAAACCTGAAAGAGTTATTGAGCTTGCTGTAAAAGGTATGCTTCCAAAAGGACCATTAGGCAGAGCAATGATTAAAAAATTACATGTATACGCTGGACCAGAGCACAAAAACGCTGCTCAGAAACCAGAAGTATTAACATTTTAATAGGAGGTAAAATACAGTGGCTAGTACAAAATTCTATGGA
>SAMEA3387500__coassemble_1366_pt1 | contig 15851 bp, 15 predicted proteins | sample SAMEA3387500__metabat2_high_PE_001 | metagenome-assembled genome bin SAMEA3387500 (sample SAMEA3387500) | Felis catus | biome: Faeces | place: United Kingdom | collected 2012
AGAAATCATGACCATGCCAGGACTTCCGAAGGTTCCGGCTGCTGAGAAGATTGATGTAGACGAAACAGGAAAGATTCACGGTTTGTTCTAAAGTTATTTCAGAACAGATACGGATTTAAGGAGGATACAACAATGGGATTTTCAACTGTACCATGTAACGAATTTGTAGAAGTGCTGGCTTCCAAAGCTCCGGTTCCGGGCGGCGGCGGCGCATCTGCTTTAGTCGGAGCAGTGGGAACTGCTCTGGGAAATATGGTAGGAAGTCTGACCGTAGGCAAGAAAAAATATGCAGAAGTAGAAGAGGAAATGTGGGAGTTAAAGAAAAAATGCGATGAACTCCAGAAAGATTTTCTTCGTCTGATTGAAAGAGATGCAGAAGTATTTGAACCTCTTTCCAAAGCATATGGTATGCCGAGAAATACAGAAGAGGAAAAGGCAGAAAAAGCGCGTGTTATGGAAATCGTGTTAAAAGATGCCTGTTCCGTTCCTATGGAAATTATGGAAAAATGCTGTGAGGCAATTGAAGTGATTGTAGAATTTGCAGCAAAAGGTTCCACTCTTGCTATTAGTGATGCAGGAGTAGGGGCAGCTTTCTGCAAAGCCGCTTTAAAAGGCGCCAGCTTAAATGTATATATCAATACAAAATCCATGGCAGACAGAGCTTATGCAGAGGAATTAAATAAAAAGGCAGATGCCATGCTGGAAAAATATACAAAGATTGCAGACGAAACCTTTGAAAGTGTATTATCCAGATTAAAATAATTACAGAAAAAGAATTATCAGGAGGACGCTGGAAATGGCAAAGAGATTACTTGGTAAAGAAGTAACAGCAGCATTAAATGAGAGAATCAAAGCAGATGTTGCTGCATTGGAAGCAAAAGGAGTAAAACCAACTCTGGGAATTATCCGTGTAGGAGAAAACGAAAGTGATATCTCCTATGAAAGAGGAGCAACAAAACGCTGCGAAACTTTAGGTGTTGCATGTGAAAAAATCTTACTTCCGGCTGATGTTACACAGGAAGAGCTTCTTGCAACTATTGAGAAAGTAAACAAAGATGACAACATTCACGGAGTATTATTATTCCGTCCTCTTCCAAAACATCTGGATCAGTCTGTGATTGAAAATGCTCTGGATCCTGCAAAAGATGTAGACTGCATGACAGACGGTTCTATGTCCGGTGTATTTACCGGAAAGAATGTAGGTTTCCCTCCATGTACACCACAGGCATGTATGGAAATTCTGGACCACTACAACATTGACTGCACAGGTAAAAAAGCAGTTGTAATCGGAAGAAGTCTGGTAGTTGGAAAACCGGCTGCTATGATGCTGATTAAGAAAAACGCAACTGTTACAGTATGCCACACAAGAACTGTTGATATGCCCTCTGTAGTAAAAGAAGCAGATATTGTGATTGTAGCTGCAGGACGTGCAGGCGTGGTAGATGACACTTATTTAAGAGAAGGTCAGGTTGTCATTGATGTAGGTATCAATGTAAACGAAGAAGGAAAACTCTGCGGAGATGTTGATTTTGAAAAAGCAGAGCCGATTGTAGAAGCAATCACTCCGGTACCGGGTGGTGTAGGAAGTGTTACCACTTCTGTATTGGTAGGTCACGTTGTAGAGGCTGCTAAGAGAAAATTTGCTTAAGAGCAAAAAGCCGTAAATATAAGCTTGAAAAGATCAGAGAAAATGCTTTGATGCAGAATCTTGTATGAAGTCTTAAAAGCTGCTGTACCAGACTGGCAATGGAATTTTCAGAAAGAAAGGTTCTGTTTGCTGAATGGCATGGCAGCTTTTTTATTGACTTTGTCTGTCAGCTTTGTGTAAATTCAGTCATGTTCTTTCGATACCAGAGGGGAAGGAAGTTTCTCTGGCATTTTGTGTTCGTCCGTTCTTGAATAGCAACGGAATCAAAAAAGGTTTTCCACAGTCTGGTATAGGAATCAGAACGGTTTTTGATGCTTTCTATATATTCTAATTCCTGACCGGTGACAGGTGTCAGAATATAGTTTCTGTCTTTCGGGTGTACGGCGCTAAGCAGCCGGTTTTTGTCTGTGATGATCCAGTCTTCTGAAGGCATGCGGTCTTCAAAATGAGGAGCCAGAAGGGTCAGCACATTGGCCTTGGGTTCAATTACAGAAGATAAAATCTGATTTTCCAGTCTGTAAAATCGGACAAATTCCCGGAATTTGTGTGTTTCATTGTATACATTTCTCTGTAATTCAAACAAATTTTGCACCTCAGGCAAATGTAGCATATCCAAAATTTTTTTTCCATAGACAAATCCGGGTATTAAAAAACGGTAAATTATGTCCAGTTTTTTTTCATGAGAAGACAGAGTGGCAGCATAAATATACTGATAAGCACGGAAAGAAATTTTTTCCTGGACAGAATGTATAACTTTTGTTACCTTTTCTCTGTCTGTATCAATGTGTCGGTATTCACAGAACAATTCCAGGTTTCCGACAGGCTCTGTCTGAAGGCGAATATTGGAATGCCCCAGCCTGGCAGCCCAGGCATCATAAATACAGGTCATCATAGCCTCAAAATTATCAGAACAGGTAAAAATTACCATGAAAGAAACTCCTTTCTACTACAATATAGTATTCAAATCGTGTTTTAAGAAGGTTTAAAGCTGCCCGGAAACAGTTTTGCAGGTATCTTCTACAGTAGGCGGTATTTCCAGAAAATGATGGTCAAAGAGAGAAAGTTGTTCATAGCTTTGAGGGTGTTCCATCTCCCAGGAGGTTTCTTTTTCTGCGCCTGTGAGCTGCCGGGTGATAAAGTCCTCTTCTATGGGAATCCGGTACAGCATCTTTCCCTGGCAGGTGATAAAATACTGCGCCCGTTTCAGTACAACTCCCATTTTTTTCAGAGCAGAAAAATCCAGAGAACCCTGACGCCGTGCCTGAATAATCCGCCAGGCGGATTTGTTTCCGATTCCGGGAACTTTTAGTAAATCACTGTAAGAGGCACTTGAGATTTCCATGGGGAAAATGTCTAAATGCCGTAACGCCCAGTCACACTTAGGATCCAGAAGAATATTAAAGTTTGGGCGGGAAGGGCTGAGCAGGTCTTCTGCGCGAAAGCCATAATACCGCAGAAGCCAGTCTGCCTGATAAAGGCGATGCTCTCTTAAAAGAGGAGGCGCTGTATCTAAAGAAGGAAGGGCAGAATCTTCATTCAGAGGAATGTAGGCAGAAAAGAAAACTCTCTTTAAATCAAATTTCTGATACATGTGCTGTGTTACCCTCAAAAGCTCATAATCATTCTCCTTTGTGGCTCCAATTATCATCTGTGTACTTTGTCCTGCAGGGACAAAAGGACGCGAGCTGCTTTTCTGAGGAGAAGCAGGAAGAGAAGGTTCCAGAGTGTTTGTGGATAAAACTGCAGGAGAAACGGAAGCAGTTTCCAGCGCTGTCCTGTCCTGACTGGAAATATTTTGGGATTCAGCATCGGAAAAAATAGTATGTGAAAGATACTGATTTTGTCCAAATCGTTCCACGGCAGCAGATTTTCCAATAGAAAGCCGATAATCCACGATTTGCCTCTGTATTTGTGACATGGGCTTTATAATGCTCTGAGGCGTCTTTCCGGGGGCAAGGGCATGAAGGCTCTGCTCTGTAGGTAGCTCCAGATTTACGCTCATACGGTCAGCCAGATAACCGGTTCGCTCAATAATCTCAGCGTCAGCTCCCGGAACTGCTTTCGCATGGATATAGCCGCGAAAGTGGTATTTTCTGCGTAGAAGAAAAAGCGTCTGGTACATAAGCTCCATGGTATAGGTAGGATTTTTTATGACACCGGAACTTAAAAAGAGTCCTTCTATATAATTTCGTTTGTAAAACTCCATGGTAATATCGCAAAGCTCTTCAGGAGTAAAGGTCGTGCGAATCCGGTCATTGGAACGGCGGTTTATACAGTATTTACAGTCATAAATACATTCATTAGACAGCAGCACTTTCAAAAGAGAAATACACCGACCGTCCGCGGAAAAGCTGTGGCAAATGCCGGCAGCACAGGAATTACCCAGGCTGCCCTTTTTCCCTCTCCGGTCAGAACCGCTGGAGGTACAGGCAACGTCGTATTTGGCGGCATCAGATAAAATCTGTAATTTTTCTTCCAGAGAAAGGCAAAAATTTACGTTCATAAAAACACCTCTTTTTTAATGTGATCAAAACAAAATCGAACATATATTCTGGTTTTATTATAACATGTCTTTTGAAAATGTCAAGAACAAATGTTCGTGAAATTGAAAGGTATTTTTTCCCATTGTCTGTCATATAATCTAGCAATACGAGGAAAGGGGTATTTTATGGATACATATAATATTTATAAAGATATACAGGCTCGCACAAATGGAGAAATTTACATAGGCGTGGTGGGACCGGTACGTACAGGAAAATCCACCTTTGTACGCAGATTCATGGAGCTGGCGGCTCTGCCTAATATGGAGGAAAATCTGAGAAATGAAATTCGCGATCAGTTGCCCTTAAGTGGCTCCGGAAAATTAATTACAACCGTAGAACCTAAATTTATTCCCAAAGAAGCTGCCAGAATTCAGATTGGAGAGGATGTCCAGGGAAAAATACGGCTTATAGACTGTGTGGGATTTCTGGTTCCTGATGCAGCGGGAAATGTGGAGGATGGAAAGGAGAGAATGGTGAAAACACCCTGGTACAGCTATGAAATTCCTTTTCATCAAGCAGCAGAAACAGGTACCAGAAAGGTCATAGAGGAACATTCCAACATTGGGCTGGTTATTACCTGTGACGGCTCTTTTGGAGAAATTCCAAGGGAAAATTACATTGCTGCAGAAGAGAAAACTGTGGCAGAATTAAAAAAAACAGGGAAGCCTTTTCTTATTCTTTTGAATTCCCAAAAGCCTTATAAGGAGGAAACCTTAGCTCTTGCAGAGGAGTTGAAAAAGAAATATCAGGCAGGTGTTTTAAGTCTGAATTGTGAACAGCTTAGAAAGGAAGACGTATCCAGAATTATGGAGAAAATTCTCTATGAATTTCCCATTGTCCAAGTAGAATTTTATATACCGAAATGGGTAGAGATGCTGCCTGCAGACCATTATTTAAAAGAAAGTCTTCTGGCGGCTGTCAGAGAATTAATGGGGAATATGAAGTATGTAAAGGACGCTTCCAAGGAACATTTTGTAACCTCCTGTGAGTATTTAAAAGGTTTGACTTTAGAGAAAACGGACTTATCTGCCGGAAAAATTCGTGTACGGGTGGATATGGACGATACCTGGTACTATGAAATTTTAAGTGAGATGACTGGCGTCAGTATTTCTGATGAATATGAGCTGATTCATACCATGAAGGAGTTGGCAAAAATGAAAGAGGAATATGTCAAAGTAAAAGGGGCAATTTCCTCTGTTCGTGGAAAAGGATATGGGGTAGTAACTCCGGACAAAGGGGAGATAAAACTGGAAGAACCGGTTGTTATAAAACAGGGAAACAAGTATGGAGTAAAAATTAAATCCATCAGCCCTTCCATACATATGATTCGCGCAAATATTGAAACAGAAATTGCGCCTATTGTGGGAAGTGAGGAGCAGGCAAAAGACCTGATATCTTATATTAAAACCAGTGATGAAAGAAAAGAAAGTATCTGGCAGACAAATATTTTCGGCAAATCTATCGGACAGCTGGTAGAAGACGGCATTCATACAAAACTGGTTCAGATTGGAGAAGAAAGCCAGGTAAAACTTCAGGATACCATGCAGAAAATTGTCAATGACAGCAAGGGTGGGCTGGTGTGTATCATTATTTAGAGTATAAAATATCCGGGAGATTTTCATAGAAAAAGTCCGGTCAGAAGATGCAGGGATTCATGTATAAACGCATTTTCTGGCGGGGCTTTTTATGGTGTAAAGTAATTTTTATCTGCAGGGAAAATCTCGGAAAAAGATGGAAACTTTCTTTTCATAGAGAGGGTGCGGTGTTATAATGTAGAAAAGAGATTTCGGAGGTGTTTGCATGGATATTTTTCTGGTGATTTTTGATATATTTATGGCACTTATTATGTATCTGTCAGGCTTCACTTTTTATAAATCCAGGGGAAAAGGTTGCGATTTTCTAAGCGGATACAATATGCGCTCTGAAGAGGAACGGAAAAAGTATGATGAGAATGCCATGTGCCGTACTTATGGAAAGAATATGATGCTTATGGCAGCACCTTTTATTATAGGGGCAGTTCTTGATGTATTAAAGCCGGGCATGGGGTGTATACTGGCATGGATTATATGGATAATACAGTTTCTTTTTCTGATGATGAAGAGAACGAAGCTGGAGAGAGGAAGAATGAATACAGGGACACATCTTGATGAACAAAAAGCATTTGGAAAAGATAAGAAAACAGATATGTGAGGTAAGAATATGGTTGAATATCGGACATTAAGTGAGCCTGAAATAGACCGCGCATTGTTTCAAAATTTTATTCGCAGGCAGGTAGTTACAAAGTGCTGGCGCAGGGAAAAGGGAAAATGGCTCATAAAAGAAGTTCCATTTATTGATGATTGGACAGAAGAGGATTACAAAGTTTTGATAGGGTGTCTGAAGCGCACGGTTTCCACAGGAGGCGTTGTGTTTGGGGCTTTTGCGGATAAGGAACTAAAGGGCTTTGCCGCTGTTTTACCGGAGATTTTCGGCGGAGAAAATCAGTATATGGATTTAGCTGCGATTCATGTTTCCCAGGACATGAGAGGCAGTGGGATAGGCAGTTGCCTTTTAGGGAAAGCAAAGGAATGGGCAAAGGAAAAGGGCGCAAAAAAGCTTTATATTTCAGCCCATTCTGCAGTGGAGAGTCAGGCATTTTATAAAAAAATGGGATGCATGGAGGCAAAGCTTTACAAGCAGGAACATGTGGAGGCAGAACCCTTTGACTGTCAGTTAGAGGTTCTGCTATAAGGAGAAGTGCATATGTCAGATTCAAACTATGAAAAGGTTTTTAAGCAGTATCAGGAATGGTTTTTACGGGACAATCAGGAGAAAACAGCAGAAGTTCTGAAGTTGAAAATGGATTCAATGTACCTATACGTTCCCTTTTTTGGAGAACTGTGTAAGGTCAGCCGAAGGGACGGAAATATTAGAAAAGCAGATGATTCTGCCGTTTTAGTGGAGGACAGACTGACGATTATGCAGCATCTTCATTACTACAAGCAGACAGCCATGGAGAGTACAAAAAGAGTTGCTTTTCGGGAGATAAAGGAGGCCGCTGTTTTTGAAAAAGCTTATCAAAAATCTTCCTTGAAGCCTTTAGTAAGAGCTTTTTCGAATCATTTAGAAGAGCTGCGCCTGGCGGGAAAAAAGCTGCAGGGAAAAAAAGAATCGCTGGGTGATGTGAGCTTTACGCTGCAGGCGTTTCCGAGAATTTCGCTTACCTATGTTTTCTGGGACGCAGATGAGGAATTTCCGGCCTCGTCAAATATTCTTTTTGATAATCGGATCACAGATTGGACACACCCGGAAAGTGTTCCTGTGCTGGCAGAAATCGGAACCAGAAAGCTCATAGAAGCAGCGGGCGGGGATTTGACACCCTGGATAGAAAAATAGAGGGTTTACATTGACTTTTATTGTAGAAAATTATATAATAAGTACGGTTACGAATAGAAAAAAAGCTGAACATTTCCATGGAAACAGGAGAATTTCCTGTGCAAGTCCGTTACTGTAAAGCCAGATACATGAAATGTTTGGAAAGTGAAAGCGTTCTGCGGCAACCGGATACTTTCATGCAGAAGGAAAATACAGAAGCAGGAAGAATCTGTTTTTGCAAGTAAAAGAAATTCCGTTGTCTTTAAAGGACAGCGGTTTTTTTGTTCATAGGAAAATTCTGTTCTATAAAATAAAGTGAGGAAGTTATGACAGGACTGGAAGGTTATTACAGTATTAAAAACAACAAAAAGATGCATTACGGCTACACCACCGGCTCCTGTGCAGCCGGGGCAGCAAAGGCAGCAGCCTCTCTCCTTCTTTTAAAAAGAGAGGCAGATACAGAAAGTCTTATGACCCCAAAGGGAATCCTTCTTTCCCTGCCTGTTTCAGATAGGAAAAAAGGGGAGGGTTGGGCTTCCTGTGCCGTGCAGAAGGACGCGGGAGATGATCCGGACGTGACACATGGCTTAAAGATTTATGCAAAAGTAGAAAAAACAACAGCGGCCGGGATTGTGATCGACGGTGGCGCAGGTGTGGGAAGAGTTACAAAAAAGGGACTGGAGCAGCCTGTGGGGAGTGCAGCGATTAACAAGGTTCCCCGTGCTATGATACAAAAAGAAGTAGAAGAAATCTGCAGTCAGGCAGATTACGAGGGTGGTCTTCGGGTAACGATCAGTGTGCCGGAGGGAGAAAAAACTGCAGTCAGAACCTTTAATCCTCGTCTTGGGATTGAAGGCGGGATTTCCATACTGGGAACTTCCGGAATTGTGGAGCCCATGAGTGAGGCAGCCTTGATAAAAAGTATTGAAGTAGAAATGCGGCAAAAGGTAGAAAACGGCGCAAAATATCTTTTGGTAACGCCGGGAAATTACGGTGTGGCGTATATAAAAGCTCATATGGAGCTACCCTTTGAAGAAAACATGAAGTGCAGCAATTATGTGGGGGAAACCCTGGATATGGCTGTGGATATGGGAGTGGAAGGAATCCTTTTTATTTCTCATATAGGGAAATTTGTAAAGGTGGCGGCCGGGATTATGAATACCCATTCCCGCTGTGCAGACGGCAGAGCGGAAATACTGGCTGCCAATGCAGTCAGGGCAGGGATTTCCATGGAAGGCGCCAGAGAAATTCTGGATACCATTACCACGGATGAAGCCTTAGCTGTCATACAAAGAGAAGAACTTTTAAAGCCAGTTATGAAGGAATTGACAGAGAGAATTGCCTATTATCTGAGCCATAGAACCTATGGAAGACTGCTTACAGGCGCTGTTTTGTTTTCCAATGAATTCGGCTATCTGGGAGAAACAGATGAGGCAAAAAAGCTGGCAGAGTTTTTGCGGAAGCAGTATGGAAAAGTATAAAACAGGTATCAGATAAAGAGGAAGCTACAGAAGGGAGAAATAGAAAATGAATGGAAAGCTGTTTGGACTGGGGGTAGGCCCCGGAGATCCGGAATTATTGACCATAAAAGCGTTGCGTATCATACAGGAAAGCGATGTGATTGCAGTGCCGGGCAATCAGGTAGAAGACAGTGTTGCCTATCAGATTGTAAAAGGTGTATATAAAGAACTGGACAGTAAGGTATTATTGCCTGTGGCTATGCCTATGACAAAGGATAAGGCAGTGCTTGAGGCGAATCATGAAAAGGCAGCAGATGATGTGGAGGTCTGCCTGAAAGAAGGAAAACAGGTGGCATTTCTGACTCTTGGAGATCCTACGGTTTATTCTACTTACATGTATGTACATAAGAGGATTCAAAGCCGGGGCTATGAAGTAGAAATTGTCAGTGGAATCCCTTCTTTTTGCGCAGTGGCAGCCAGATTAAATATCAGTCTGGTAGAAATGGCAGAGCCGCTCCATGTGATTCCTGCAACTTATAAGGCTGATGAGATGGAGGATATTTTAACTCTTCCGGGAACGAAAGTTCTGATGAAAACAGGCAGGAAATTAAAGCAGGTAAAAGAGAGTATTTTAAACAGCAAACAGGAAGCTGTTATGATTGAAAACTGCGGTATGGAATCTGAAAAAATCTATAGAAGTGCAGAGGAAATTCCAGACGCAGCAGGTTATTATTCACTGATTATTGTGAAAGAAAAGGGGTGAAAACATGATACATTTTGTGGGTGCAGGAAGCGGAGCAGCAGATTTAATAACGCTTAGAGGAAAGAAATTTCTGGAGGATGCTGATGTAGTGATTTATGCTGGTTCTCTGGTAAATCCTCAGCTTTTGGAATATACAAAGCCAGGATGTGCAATTTATAACAGTGCAAAAATGACATTGGAAGAAGTACTGGAAGTGATGTTCCAGGCAGAAAAAGAGGAGAAAATGACGGTGCGTCTTCATACAGGGGATCCCTGTCTTTACGGGGCTATTCGGGAGCAGATGGACGTGCTGGACGAAAAGAAAATTGCCTATGATTATTGTCCGGGTGTCAGCTCTTTCTGTGGTGCAGCGTCAGCGCTTGATTTGGAATATACCCTTCCTAATGTGTCACAGAGCGTTATTATTACGAGAATGGCAGGCAGGACACCTGTGCCTCCCAAGGAGAGTATTGAGTCCTTTGCGGCACACCAGGCAACCATGGTAGTATTTTTAAGTACAGGTATGCTGGAAGAGCTTTCCGGAAGACTTATAGAGGGCGGATACAAACCGGATACACCGGCGGCTATTGTCTATAAAGCAACCTGGGAAGATGAAAAAACTTTTGTGTGTACAGTAGATACCCTGGCACAGACAGCCAGAGAAAACAATATTACTAAAACCGCCCTTATGATTATCGGCGACGTGGTAGCGCACCATTCTTATGACCGTTCCAAGCTGTATGACCCGGAATTTACCACAGAGTTCAGAGAAGGAAATTCCCGTCAGTAGCAGGTGCGGTTTCATGAGAAATACGGAGGTGGATTATGAAAATATCAATTATCAGCTTCAGTCAGTCCGGTTACCGTCTGAGTGAAATGCTGTACTGGGTACTGAAAGAGCGTTGTCATGAAGTGACCTCTTATACCAAAAGTAAATATACAAAAAAGGTGCTGGACGAATCACAGCTAGAGGAGGATTCCAGGGATTTCAGAAATGTGAAACAGTTTGCAAAGCCTGTGGACGAATCTATTCATGAGTGGACTGGACAGCGTTTTTGCGACAGTGATGCCATTGTTTTTGTAGGCGCCTGTGGCATAGCAGTTCGCAGCATTGCGCCTTTTGTAAAAAGCAAAAAAATGGATCCGGCTGTAGTAGTTGTGGACGAGCAGGGACATTTTTCCATTTCTCTTTTGTCCGGGCATCTGGGCGGCGCCAATGAGCTGACAGAAGAGATTGCAGAAATTGTGCATGCACAGCCGGTGGTGACTACAGCAACGGATTTAAATGATAAATTTGCAGTGGATATTTTCGCAAAAAGGAATGGCTGTTATATTTCAGATATGAGCCTTGCAAAGGAAATTTCCGCGGCAGTACTGGCAGGAAAGCAAATCGGTTTTGCCAGTGATTTTCCATGGCTTGGCGAACTTCCCGAGGAATTAAAACTCTGTACAGGAGAGGAAGAGGAGAAGCCGGAGCTTGGAATTTGTGTCACTACAGGTTATCTGCAGCACCCCTTTGTTCATACGCTGTATCTGATTCCAAGGGTTATTACCACAGGCGTGGGCTGTAAAAAGGGAACCTCAAAGGAAACTGTGGAAAGCGTAATCAGAAGAGCATGCGACGAGCTTCTGATTCCCTCTGTGGCTATGGAACAGGTGACAAGTATTGACCTGAAAAAAGAGGAGCAGGGAATTCTTGAGTACTGCAAGGAGAGAAACCTTCCTTTTATCACTTATACGGCAGAGGAGTTGAAAGAGGTAGAAGGAACCTATGCGGAATCTCAGTTCGTAAAAGAGATTACAGGGGTGGAAAATGTGTGCGAAAGAGCCGCTCTTCTGGGAAGTAACAAGGAAGGAAAAGGTAGACTGATACAGAGAAAATATGCGCAGGACGGTGTAACGGTAGCTCTTGCCATGAAGAAATGGAGTGTGGATTTTGAATAAATTATATGTGGTGGGCATCGGACCAGGTGCCTATGAAAAAATGACGATTGAGGCATCACAGGCATTGTCAAAAAGTGACGTGATTATTGGATATACCGTATATGTGGATTTGGTAAAAGAGCATTTCCCCGGAAAAGAATTTATGACAACGCCAATGAAAAAAGAGGTGGATCGCTGTGTTCTTGCTTTTGAAGAAGCTATGAACGGAAAGACAGTTTCCATGATTTGCAGTGGAGATGCAGGTGTATATGGCATGTCTGGTCTGATGTATGAAATCGGTACTAGATATCCGGAAGTTGAGCTGGAAATTATTCCGGGGGTTACGGCAGCTACAGGCGGTGCGGCTGTATTGGGAGCGCCTTTGATTCATGATTTTTGTCTGATTAGTTTAAGTGATTTACTGACTCCCTGGGAGAAAATCGAAGCCCGTCTTTTAAGTGCTTCTCAGGCAGACTTTGTTATCTGTCTTTACAATCCTTCCAGCAAAAAGCGTCACGATTATCTGGAAAAGGCCTGCGACCTTATGCTGCAGTATAAAGCGCCGGATACGGTTTGCGGAATTGTAGGGAATATTGGAAGAGAAGGGGAAAGCATGCAGGTTATGACACTGGAAGAACTGAAAAAGACTTCTGTGGATATGTTTACTACTGTTTTTGTAGGAAATTCTCAGACAAAAGAAATAGGTGGAAAAATGGTAACGCCGAGAGGATATAAAAATGTGTAAGGTCATTGTTTTTGCCGGAACCACAGAGGGCAGACAGCTGGCAGAATTTCTGAGCAGGAGAGAACTTCCGGCTCTTATCTGTGTTGCAACAGAGTATGGAGAACAGCTTTTGCCGTCCTCAGATGCTCTGGACATTTCCCATAAACGTCTTACTGAAATAGAAATGGAACAGCTTTTTCAGGAAAAGGGAGCGCCTTTGATTCTTGATGCAACCCACCCCTATGCCGCTGAAGTGACAGAGAATATAAGAAAGGCCTGTGAAAAAACAGATGCTTCTTATGTAAGAATATTGCGGGAGAATAGCGAAGCGGCTGGCAGCAGGGAAAGTCTTTATGCAGATTCTGTAGAAGAAGCAGTTGGCCTTTTGGAACATACGGAAGGAAATATTCTGGTAACAACAGGAAGCAAAGAAGCAGGGAAATTTACCGCTCTTTCAGATTATAAAAACAGGGTTTTTTTAAGAGTTTTATCTCTTCCTAATGTGGCAAGGCAGTGTGCAGAACTGGGATTTGAAGGAAGAAATCTCATCTGTATGCAGGGTCCTTTTTCCACAGAATTGAATGTTGCCATGCTTCGGCAGTTGGATTGTAAATATCTGGTAACAAAGATGTCAGGAAGTACCGGAGGTTTTCAGGAAAAGATAGAGGCAGCTAAAATTTGTGGCTGTACCCCTGTTATCATCGGAAGACCTTTAAAGGAAGAGGGGATTTCTGTTCTGCAGTGCAAACGCCTGTTGTGTGAACGTTTTTCTCTTTCTTCTCAGGCGGAAATTACCCTGGCAGGAATTGGTATGGGCAGTGCAGAAAGCCGTACAGGGGAAGCCCAAAAGGCAATCCAGGAGGCGGATTTGCTGATTGGGGCAAGGCGTATGGTAGAGTCCTGTGCAAGAAGAGGTCAGGATATTTATGTGGAATATGACAGTCAGAAGATTGCCGATTATATTCAGAAACACCCGGAATATGAAAAGGTTGTTCTTGTTTTATCCGGAGATACCGGCTTTTACAGTGGTGCAAAAAAGCTTCTTCAGGTATTAGGAGATAAGGTAAAGGTTATCTGCGGAATCCCTTCCCCGGTTTATTTTATGAGTCGGATTAAAAAATCCTGGGACGATGTTTTGCTTACCAGTGTCCACGGGAAAGAAGAAAGACTTCCCTGGCTGATTCAGACCCATGAGAAGGTGTTTTCTATCCTTGGTACAAAGGACGGAATCTCCGGGCTGGCAGAAAAACTGCTGGAAATAGGACTCGATGAAGTACAGATGTATACAGGAGAAAGGCTGTCTTATGATAACGAACTTCTGCGCAGGGGAACGCCAAAAGACTTTTTGAATTATGAGGCAGACAGTTTAAGCGTGGTATATGTGGAGAATCCCAATTACCGGAGAAACTTTGCTACCCATGGGATTCCGGACAGTGCATTTTTGAGAGATAAGGTACCTATGACAAAGGAAGAAGTGCGTACAGTATCTCTGTCTAAATTGCGTCTGTATGAGGATTCTGTTTGCTATGATGTAGGGGCAGGGACAGGTTCTGTGTCGGTAGAGATGGCGGTAAGAGCAGGAAGAGGTAAGGTTTATGCCATTGAAAAGAAGCCTCTTGCCATAGAGGTTTTGCAGAAAAACAAGGCAAAATTTGCGCTGGATAATCTGGAAATTATAGAAGGATTAGCGCCTGAGGCTATGGAAGATTTAGAACCCTGTACCCATGCTTTTATCGGTGGTTCTTCCGGCAATATGAAAGAAATCATACGCCTGCTTTTACAGAAAAATCCCAGGGTGCGAATAGTTATAAATTGTATTGCTCTGGAAACACTTTCTGAAACCCTGCAGTGCTTAAAAGAACTGCCTCTTACGGATACAGAAATTGTACAGATAGCTGCCAGCAAGGCAAAAAGTGTGGTGGGTTATCACATGATGACAGGAGAAAATCCTATTTATATTATTTCCTGTACTGGGGCAGGCATTTCAGAGATGGAATCCCCGGAATAAGAGAGGAGGGGCTTATGAAAATCCCCCGTTTTTTACTGACCGCAGGTGCCAGCGGAAGCGGAAAAACCCTGGTTACCTGTGGAATTCTTCAGGCATTTAAAAATAGAGGGCTGGACGTAGTATCCTTTAAATGCGGCCCTGATTATATTGACCCTATGTTTCATGCAAAGGTAATCGGGACGAAATCCGCGAATCTGGATACCTTTTTTACGAATGAGGAAACCACTCGTTATTTATTGACGGAGAATGCCAAAGATGCAGATATTGCCGTTATGGAAGGCGTTATGGGATACTATGACGGCGTGGGAGGTATCGCTACAAAAGCCAGCGCCTACGATTTGGCAAAAGTAACGGACACTCCTGCCGTGCTTCTGATAAACTGCAAGGGAATGAGTGTTTCCATACTGCCTTATGTTCAAGGATTTGTAAAGTATCAAAAGGACAGTCATATTGAGGGAGTTTTGCTAAATCAGATGTCACCCATGTTGTATCCCAGAGTGAAAAAACTCATAGAGGAGGAACTTCATGTCCCGGTTTACGGGTATGTTCCCCGTGTGGAGGAGTGCAGACTGGAAAGCCGTCATCTGGGGTTGGTGCTGCCTGATGAAGTGGTAGAATTAAAAGAAAAGCTCAATCGTCTGGCAGAGGTTTTAGAAAAGACTGTTGATTTGGACGGGCTGTTGAAACTGGGAAATTCTGCGCTGGATTTAAAGGTGCAGACCCCTGATTTTTTAAAACAGGTTGAGAAAAAAAAGACAGAAAAAGCAGTGCGTATTGGCGTGGCAAAGGACGAAGCCTTCTGCTTTTTATATAAGGACAACTTGGAACTTCTGGAAAAAATGGGTGGAAAAATCTGTTATTTTTCTCCTCTTCACGACGCACATCTTCCGGCAAATCTGGACGGTCTTTTGCTCTGTGGAGGTTATCCTGAGCTTTTTGGAAAAGAGCTGGAAAAAGGAGAATCCATAAGACAGGAGATAAAAAAAGTTCTGGAACAAGGACTGCCGGTTCTGGCAGAATGCGGAGGCTTTATGTACCTTCACGATACCTTTGAGGATATGCAGGGAAAGGTATGCAGGGGAGTGGGACAGATACCGGGAAAAGCCTATAAAACTCCACGTTTGTCCCGTTTTGGTTATATTCAGGTGACCAGCAAGGAGAGAAAGCTTTTCGGAAAGACGATAGATAGTTGTCCCGCTCATGAATTTCATTATTTTGACTCTGAAAACTGTGGCACAGACTGTTTCGCAGCTAAGCCAGAAAGCAGCAGAGGGTGGGACTGTCTACATGCAACAGACACGATGCTGGCAGGCTTTCCTCACTTTTATTATTACGGCAATCCAGAACTTCCTATGGCATTTCTGGATCGCTGCAGAACCTACAGACAACAGAAAAAGGTAGTGTCAACTGAGTTATGAAAAACTGAGCGATAAGAAAAAGGCTCAGATG
>SAMEA3387500__coassemble_1399_pt1 | contig 15248 bp, 11 predicted proteins | sample SAMEA3387500__metabat2_high_PE_001 | metagenome-assembled genome bin SAMEA3387500 (sample SAMEA3387500) | Felis catus | biome: Faeces | place: United Kingdom | collected 2012
GCTTACAAATACTGTAGGAACATTGATTCTGGCTGCTGCCATTAAAAGTCCCGGTACATTTTTATCACAGTTTGGCACCATAACCAGAGCGTCAAACTGATGTGCCATAGCCATAGCCTCTGTGGAATCTGCAATCAAATCTCTGGTAACAAGGGAATATTTCATACCTACATGTCCCATGGCAATACCGTCGCAGACTGCGATAGCCGGAAATACCACCGGAGTTCCTCCTGCCATGGCAACTCCTAATTTTACGGCATTTACGATTTTATCCAGGTTCATATGCCCCGGCACAATTTCATTATAAGAGCTGACAATTCCCACCAGCGGTTTATCCATTTCTTCCTTTGTCATACCAAGGGCATGAAACAGGGAGCGGTGAGGCGCCTGTTGCATTCCTTTTTTTACTGCATCACTTTTCATGTATTTTTACCTTTGACCTTTCGTTTTCTATAAACCTTTTATCTGATTTTTTCCGCAATGAGGATTCCCATTTCTTCAGTTCCTGCCTTTTTCATACCATCTGAGAAAATATCCGGGGTACGGAAGCCCTCTTTTAACACCTCTGCTACAGCTTTTTCCACTGCGTCTGCCTCTTTGTCCAGATCCAGAGAGAATCTCAGAAGCATGGCAGCGGACAAAATGGTGGCAATGGGATTTGCAATGCCCTTTCCCGCAATATCCGGGGCAGAGCCGTGACTTGGCTCATACAACCCGAAACCTGTTTCGTTTAAACTGGCAGAGGACAACATGCCAATAGAACCGGTCACCATGCTTGCCTCATCAGACAAGATATCTCCAAACATGTTTTCCGTAAGAATTACATCAAACTGTCCCGGATTATGTACCAGCTGCATGGCACAGTTGTCTACCAACATATGCTCCAAAATAATATCCGGATAGTCTGCTGCCACCTCTTCCACCACGCTTCTCCAGAGTCTGGAAGAATCCAGCACATTTGCCTTATCTACACTGGTAACCTTTTTCCTTCTCTTTTTTGCAATCTCAAAAGCCTGAATGGCAATTCTGCGAATCTCCTCTTCATTATAAGAAAGGGTGTCCACAGCTGTCCGAATCCCGTTTTCCTCTGTGGTTCTGCGTTCTCCGAAGTACAGACCTCCTGTTAATTCTCTGACAATAATCAGATCAAAGCCGTCCCCAATGACCTCTTCCTTTAAAGGACAGGCAGCCTTTAATTCCTCATACAAATAAGCAGGTCTTAAATTGGCAAAAAGGTTCAGAGCCTTTCGGATACCCAGAAGACCTGCTTCCGGTCTTTTGGACGGCTCCAGCTGATACCACGAAGAGGTCTTTGCATCTCCTCCGATAGAGCCCATCAGCACTGCATCAGAAGACTTTGCCTTTTCTATGGTTTCCTGCGTCAGCGGAACGCCGTGTGCGTCAATAGAAGCGCCCCCTAAAAGCAGCTCTTCATATACAAATTCATGTCCGTATACCTCACAGACCTTATCCAGAACCTTTTTTGCCTCTTTTACAATTTCCGGACCGATTCCGTCGCCGGGAATTAATGCTATTTTTCTTTTCATACTGTCACCCTTTCCCCAGTCTTTTTATTTTGTCATTCTTTTATCATTCATGGAATGTAATTAGTAATATGATAATCCTTTTCCTTCCATAATTCAAGCAATAATCCCTCCCGTACTATATCTTTTCGTTATGGTTTCCATTCCCTGAAATCTTTCCTTTAAAAAGAGGCTGTTGCATTTCCTGATATACACCAGAATACAACAGCCTCTTTTCCTATACCTTTTCTCTTGTAAACCCTTTTCCCAGCACTTCCCTTACGTCCGTCACAATAACAAATGCTTCCGGGTCTGTTTCCTCCACAAGCTCTTTCAGCTTCACAATCTCCTTTTTTCCAACCACGCAGAACAGCATTTTTCTGTCCTTTTGGGAATAAATACCCTGAGAATAGATTCCCGTAAGTCCCCGGTTCAATTCCTGCATAATCTTTTTGGAAACCAGTTCCTCTTTATCTGTAATCACATATGCACCCTTTGCAAAATGCAGACCCTCCATAAAGCGGTCCGCTGTCCAGGAAGTAATAAAAATTGCGACCACAGCGTACAATGCCTTATGGATTCCAAAGACTAATACACCCAAAAGCACAATGCTGCCGTCTATAAACTGCAGAATCTGAGGAATGGAATAACACCGCAGCTTATGCTGAATCAGGGCAGCCGCCATATCCGTACCTCCGGTGGTTCCCTGTCCCAGAAAAATACAGCCAATGCCCACGCCCATAATCACGCCGGCAGCAAGAACTGCCAGCAGCATGTCGTCCTGAATCAATGGCACCGGCGGAATCAGATAAAGCCAAAAGGAAAGGCACAGTGCGCCAAACACAGATTTTTTTGTAAATTCCCAGCCCTTTATCCAGATTCCCAGCAAAAACAGCGGAATATTCAATACCATATTGGTGATCCAAAGAGGAATTCCGCCCTCTATCCAGACCTGACTCAGACTTTTTATCACAATGCCCAGACCGGAAAATCCTCCGGTCACCATCTGCATGGCATCGTAAATAGAATTAATGGCAAGGGACATAATGCCCGTTCCCAGTATAATCAGTAAATAAGAACGATATCTTTTCTCTCGTTGTGTCTTTCTCACGCTTCTTTTCCTCCGAAAATTTCACAGGTTCGTTTACACGCAGACGCAGTCCCCGCACAGCCGCCAAGGGCACTTTCTCTAAGTTCAAAGGGAAGGCTTCTTCCCACATGGTACATGGCGCCCGCCATTTCATCAAAGGGAATCATGTGGACAATCCCTGCAAGGGCCTGCTCTGCACACACAAGAGCATTGGCTGCTCCCATGGAATTTCTGGTCTGACAGGGCGCTTCCACCAGCCCTGCCACCGGGTCGCACACCAGCCCCAGGAGGTTGGAAAGCGCTGTTGCCGCTGCGTTTAAACACATATCCGGAGTTCCGCCCATCACTTCCACAGCTGCAGCTGCCGCCATAGCAGAAGCTGCCCCTACCTCTGCCTGGCAGCCCGCTTCCGCCCCTGCCACAGAAGCGTTTCGCATAAGCAGATAGCCCACTGCCCCTGCTGTATAGAGCCCGTTTAAAATACGCCCGTCGTCCAGTCCGTATTCCTCCTGCAGTGCCAGCAACACGCCGGGAACCACACCGGAGGAGCCGGCAGTAGGCGCTGCCACAATGACCCCCATAGAGGCATTGACTTCTAAAACCGCCATAGCATAGGTCATTGCCTTTGAAAGCATGGTTCCGCATATAGATTTTCCCATACGGCGATGTTCTTCCAGTTTTTTTGCCTCTCCTCCGATTAAACCGCCTACAGATTTCACAGGCTGGATTAAAGGCTCTTTCACGGAATTTTTCATAATTTTCAGAGCCTTTTTCATCTTATCCTCTACTTCCTGTTCTGTTGTTTGAAAAAGTTCTGCTTCCCGCTTTTTCATCACCTGGGATATGGAAAGTTCCTGTTCCTTACACAGCTTTAAAAGCTCTGCTGCGTGATTAAAATCCATCTTTTCGTCCTCCTGTACCTGTATTTAAAGCTGTACCAGCATAATATCTGATACCAGCGGGTTTTCTCTGATTTTTCCCAGTACCTTTTGAGGGATTTTTTCATCAGACTCTACAATGGTATACGCTGCCGCGCCTTTCTCTTCCCGGAACAGCCGCATAAAAGCAATGTTTACCCCTTCTTCACTTAAAATTCTGGTAATATGCGCCACTACGCCGGGCTTATCGGTCTGACTGACAATCAAGGTGCTGTATTCTCCCGTAAAGTCTACCTCTATCTGATTCAGCTTCACAATCTTAACCTTACCTCCCCCTAAAGAAACGCCCCGGACAAAAAGATGCTCTCCTTTTGTCCCGTAAATATCCATGTCCGCTGTATTAGGGTGTATATCGTCCGGCTCTTTTTCCGCTGTTGAAAAGCGATATGAAATCCCTTCCTCCTTTGCCAAAGTAAGGGAATCCCGAATGCGTAAATCATCGGTTTCAAAGCCCATAATCCCGCCCAGAAGCGCCCTGTCGGTGCCATGTCCCCGATAAGTTCTGGCAAAGGAGCCGTACAACGTAAAATCCACTCTCTGAATTCTGCCGGGAAACAGCCTTCTTGCCAGCAATGCCATAGACGCTGCGCCTGCCGTATGAGAACTGGAGGGTCCCACCATATTCGGTCCGATTACTTCAAATAAACTGATACCTGCCATCTCTATCTCCTTATCTTATTCTTTTATTCCATATTTTTTATAAAAGAGAAGAAAAGGGACTGTCGCACTAACAGTCCCTTTTATCCTCATCTTATTCTGCAGCTCCGTCACTTGCTTTTTCTACTTCAGCAATGGCGCTTTTTCTCATAGGAATTCTGCAGTTTCTGTTGTTTCCAAATTCTACAATGACATCTTCTTCTGTAATATCAATTAAGATACCGTAGAAACCGCTTGTTGTAACAACGCTGTCCCCAACCTCCATGGCTGCCAGCATCGCTTTTACTCTCTGCTGCTCTTTTTTCTGCGGACGCATAATCATAAAATACATTAACAGAAAAAATACGACCAGCGGTAAAAATAAAGTAATCATACTTCCTGCACCGCTTGCTGCTGTTGATAATAACATCTTGCTTCCTCCTGAAACTTAAACTTTGTCTGTCAGACAGATAGACATTATTGTCATAATACACAATTTTTCCGGTTTCTTCAAGTATTTTCTCCGGTTTTTTCAAATTTAATAGATTTTTTATGAGTATTTTCTACTTCTGCGCGCCTGATGCCATGCTCTCCAGCTTCTTTGCCTTATATTCCTCATAGCAACCCTTGTCCAGAGCATCTCTGATTTCTTCCATCATAGTGTTGTAGAAATACAGGTTGTGCAGCACACAGAGGCGCATACCCAGCATTTCTTTTGCCTTTAAAAGATGGCGGATATAAGCTCTGCTGTAATGACGGCACGCCGGACACTGACAGCCCTCTTCAATTGGTCTGGAATCCAGCTCATATTTTGCATTGAAAAGATTTATTTTTCCAAAATTGGTGTATACATGTCCATGGCGTCCGTTTCGGCTTGGATATACACAGTCAAAGAAATCCACGCCTCTTGACACTGCCTCCAGAATATTGGCAGGAGTTCCTACCCCCATAAGATACGTTGGCTTATTCACCGGCAGGTGAGGTACTACGCTGTCTAAAATGCGATACATCTCTTCATGGGTTTCCCCCACAGCCAGACCGCCCACTGCATATCCGTCCAGATCCATTTTGGAAATGGTTTCTGCATGAGCAATGCGGATATCGTCATAAATAGCGCCCTGATTAATGCCAAACAAAAGCTGATGGGGATTTACGGTATCGGGAAGACTGTTCAGTCTTGCCATTTCATCTTTACATCTCTGGAGCCATCTGGTGGTACGGTCTACAGAGTTCTGTACATATTCCCTGCTGGCTACACTGGACGGACATTCATCAAAAGCCATGGCAATGGTGGAGCCCAGATTGGACTGAATCTGCATACTCTCTTCCGGTCCCATGAAAATTTTTCTTCCGTCCACATGAGAGTTAAAATACACGCCCTCTTCTTTTATTTTTCTCAGCTTTGACAGAGAAAATACCTGAAAGCCGCCGGAATCTGTTAAAATCGGACGGTCCCAGTTCATAAATTTGTGCAGTCCTCCCAGTTGTTTCACAATGTGGTCGCCGGGGCGCACATGGAGATGATAGGTATTGGATAATTCCACCTGGGTTTTAATTTCATGCAAATCCGTGGTCGCTACAGCCCCTTTAATAGCGGCTGCTGTACCTACGTTCATAAACACGGGAGTTTCAATGGTTCCGTGTACGGTTTCCAGACGGGCTCTCTTCGCCCTGCCTTCCTGCTTCAGTACGGTATACATAAATTTATTTTCCTCTTCTTCCTGTCTTTTCTCTATGTTTTACATGATACAAGAGAATGTTGTTTCTCTTTTTATGGAATCTGACCAAAAATAGTCATATTTCTTTTTGGCTACGAAGATTATTTTATCATATTGCCTGTTTAAACGCAATCCACAAAAATATTAGTAATTGTTTTTTTCGATTTTTTGTCGTATAATGTAGCTTGATTTTTTATGAACATATAATAAATAAGTAGAGATACCTATAAAGAAGGAGGTTTCTGACTATGTCAGAGCAAAAAAATATACAGACACCCCAATACCTTCTGGGCATTGACATTGGCTCTACCACTGTCAAAATTGCCATTTTAGACCGGGAACATCACTTACTGTTTTCGGATTATAAGCGTCATTTTGCAGATATTCAGAATACGCTGGCAGACCTTTTAGATGAGGCGTCCCACTCCCTTGGGAAAATTTCTGTACTTCCTGTGATTACCGGTTCCGGAGGACTGACCCTTGCCAACCACCTGGAGATTCCTTTTGTCCAGGAGGTCATTGCTGTTTCCACATCTCTTGAAGAGCTGGCTCCCAAAACAGACGTTGCCATTGAGCTGGGTGGAGAAGATGCGAAAATCATTTACTTTGAGGGGGGAAATGTCGAACAGCGTATGAATGGCATTTGTGCCGGAGGAACCGGTTCTTTTATTGACCAGATGGCTTCTCTTTTGCAGACCGATGCGCCGGGTCTAAATGAATATGCAAAAAACTACAAGGCGCTCTATCCCATTGCTGCCAGATGCGGTGTATTTGCCAAAACTGATATTCAGCCCCTGATTAATGAAGGCGCCACAAAGGAAGACCTGTCCGCTTCTATTTTTCAGGCAGTAGTAAACCAAACCATCAGCGGTCTTGCCTGCGGAAAACCCATTCGCGGACATGTAGCCTTTTTGGGCGGTCCTTTGCACTTTCTGTCCGAATTAAAGGCAGCCTTTATCCGTACCCTGAAGCTGGACGAGGAACACACCATTGTTCCTGAAAATTCTCATCTTTTTGCAGCTATTGGTTCTGCCTTAAATGCAAAAAAAGAGGCAGAGCCTGTGGACTTAATCTCCATGCGCGACCGGCTTCGCGCTGCTATCCAGATGGAATTTGAAGTAGACCGTATGGAACCCCTCTTTGCATCGAAAAAAGATTATCGTGCCTTTCACGAACGTCAAAGCCAATATAATGTAAGAACAGGAGAGCTTTCCTCCTACCGTGGCAACTGCTATCTGGGCATTGACGCAGGCTCAACCACCACAAAAGCTGCGCTGGTAGGGGAAGACGGTTCTCTTTTGTATTCGTTTTACAGCAACAACAACGGAAATCCCCTTGCCACCTCTATCCGGGCAATCCAGGAAATTTATGAACAGCTTCCAAAGGGAGCCAGAATTGCCTATTCCTGTTCCACCGGATACGGCGAGGCTCTGATAAAGGCTGCCCTGCTGCTGGACGATGGCGAGGTAGAAACTGTTTCCCATTACTATGCGGCAGCCTTCTTTGACCCTGAGGTAGACTGTATCCTGGACATCGGCGGTCAGGATATGAAATGTATTAAAATCAAAGACCAGACCGTGGACAGCGTACAGTTAAATGAAGCCTGCTCTTCCGGCTGCGGATCCTTTATTGAAACTTTTGCAAAATCCTTAAATTACAGTGTGCAGGACTTTGCAAAAGCCGCGCTGTTTGCCGAACACCCTATTGACCTTGGCACCCGCTGTACCGTGTTTATGAACTCCAAGGTAAAACAGGCGCAAAAGGAAGGCGCTTCTGTGGCAGACATTTCCGCCGGACTGGCTTACTCTGTTATTAAAAACGCCCTTTACAAGGTTATTAAGGTTTCTGACGCCTCTGAACTTGGAAAACACATTGTGGTACAGGGTGGTACCTTTTACAATGACGCGGTTTTGCGCAGCTTTGAAAAAATTGCAGACTGTGAAGCAATCCGTCCGGATATTGCCGGCATTATGGGGGCTTTCGGCGCTGCCTTGATTGCAAGGGAACGGTATGATAAGGATAAAACCTCTACCATGCTGCCCATTGAGAAAATCAATACCCTGGAATACAAAACCACTATGGCAAACTGTAAGGGCTGTACCAACAACTGCCGTCTGACCATTAATAAATTTTCCGGCGGACGCCAGTATATTTCCGGCAATCGCTGCGAAAGGGGCATTGGAAAGGAGAAAAACAAGGACCATATCCCCAATTTATACGAATACAAGTATAAAAAGCTGTTTTCCTATGTGCCCCTTACCCCTGACAAAGCTCCCAGAGGACAGGTGGGAATCCCCCGTGTCCTGAACATGTTTGAAAACTATCCTTTCTGGTATACCTTTTTTACCAATTTAGGGTATCAGGTTGTCCTGTCCCCCACCTCTACCAGAAAGATTTATGAACTGGGCATTGAGTCCATTCCCAGCGAATCCGAATGTTATCCTGCAAAGCTGGCTCACGGACACGTTTCCTGGCTGTTAAAGCAGGGCGTGAAATACATTTTTTATCCCTGTATTCCTTATGAAAGACAGGAGTTCCCGGATTCCGTAAACCATTTCAACTGCCCGATTGTAACCTCTTATGCAGAGAATATTAAAAACAATGTAGATGAGCTAAAAGACCCGTCTGTCCGGTTTCACAATCCTTTCCTATCTCTTACCAGTGAGGAAATTGTAACCGAAAGACTGGTGCAAGAATTCCCGGACATTCCTTCCGCAGAAGTGCAGAAAGCAGCTCACCTTGCCTGGGAAGAGCTGAACGCATGCCGGGAAGATATCAAACGAAAAGGAGAGGAAACTCTGGCGTATCTGGAAAACACCGGACGCCGTGGAATTGTCCTGGCAGGTCGGCCTTATCACATTGACCCGGAAATCCACCACGGTATCCCGGATTTGATTACTTCCTACGGACTTGCGGTACTGACAGAGGATTCTGTTTCCCATCTGGCGCCTATTGAGCGGCCTCTCCGGGTAAATGACCAGTGGACTTATCATACACGGCTTTATGCTGCTGCCAACTTTGTAAAAAAACAGGAGAATCTGGATCTGATTCAACTAAATTCCTTTGGCTGCGGTCTGGACGCGGTAACCACAGACCAGGTAAATGAAATTCTTTCCCACAGCGGAAAAATCTATACTTGTCTGAAAATCGACGAAGTAAACAACCTGGGGGCTGCCCGTATCCGTGTACGCTCTCTCATTGCTGCAATTAAGGTAAAGGAACAGCAGAACATACAGAGAAACATTGTTCCTTCCTCTATACAGAGAGTTGTCTTTACAGAGGAAATGCGGAAAAATTACACAATTTTATGTCCACAGCTCTCTCCGATTCATTTTAACATTCTTCAGGCAGCCTTTGGCGCCAGCGGATACAATCTGGAAGTGCTGCCAAATGACAACAAAGAAGCCGTGGACGTAGGGCTGAAATATGTAAATAACGATGCCTGCTACCCTTCTCTTATGGTGGTAGGACAGATTATGCAGGCGCTTTTATCCGGAAAATACGACTTACATAAGGTGGCAATCATTATGTCACAGACAGGCGGCGGCTGCCGGGCTTCTAATTATATCGGCTTTATCCGCCGGGCGCTTGCCAAGGCAGATATGTCCTATATTCCGGTTATCTCCATTAACCTGAGCGGTCTGGAGAGTAATCCGGGCTTTAAGATTACACCAAAACTTGCCACACGCCTGGCATATGGCGCGGTATTCGGGGATATCCTGATGAAATGTATTTACCGTATGCGTCCCTATGAGGTTGTGAAAGGCTCTGCCAATGCTCTGCACCGCAAATGGGAAAAACGCTGCATTTCCTTCCTGACAGGCAGACACACCGGGTTCGCTTCCTTTAACCGCATCTGCCGGGAAATGATTCAGGAGTTTGACGCTCTGCCTATTACCGATGAAAAGAAGCCGCGTGTTGGAATTGTAGGAGAAATTCTGGTGAAATTCCTGCCTGCTGCCAACAATCATCTGGCAGAACTTCTGGAGGCAGAGGGTGCTGAACCGGTATGCCCGGATTTGATTGACTTTATGTGCTACTGCTTTTACAACCTGAATTTCAAATCCGACTACCTGGGCTTTAAAAAGTCCCTGGCCAAAAAAGGAAACCTGGGGATTTCCGCCATTGAGTTTATCCGCAGCGCTGCCAATAGGGAATTTGAAAAGAGCCGGCACTTTACCCCTTCTGCCAAAATTGAAGATTTGGCAAAAATGGCAGAACCTATTGTTTCCCTTGGAAACCAGACAGGTGAGGGCTGGTTTTTAACCGGAGAAATGATGGAACTGATTCACGGGAATGTTCCGAACATTGTATGCATTCAGCCCTTCGGCTGTTTGCCAAACCACATTGTAGGAAAAGGTGTCATCAAGGCCATTCGTAAGGATTATCCGGATGCCAATATTGTAGCAGTGGACTATGACCCCGGCGCCAGCGAAGTCAACCAGTTAAACCGTATTAAGCTTATGCTTTCTACTGCGTTTAAAAAACTTTCGTAAATATAAAACAAAGCTTCCTATTATATACAAAAAGCTGCTGGGACATGAAACATACATCATTTCATGCCCCAGCAGCTTTTTCTTTCTTCTATTTCATCAAATGCAGCTTTCGGCTGACCTTTACCAGATGACTTCCTCCCGGTAAGCCTGCCAAAGTCTGCGCTTTTGGCTTTGCCGCTATAAGATATACCATAAAATACACCCCTGCTGCCAATACAATGGCTGGAATCAACGCAAGGAAATTGGACTTCAGCACTGCGTACAGCATCCGGTACACTATAAATGCCACCATTCCCATAGGAATAGAAGCCAGAAGCGGCGGCAAATATGCATCTCTCCAGGGATTTTTATACCCCAATTCCCGCTTCATGGCACGATGATTCAGCACACACATAACCAGGGCATAGACAATCATAGCGATTACCACATTGTAGATACCGAAATCGGTTGCAAACATCAGCACCGTCACAGTGATAATATCAACTATCAGTGCAATGGCTGCGTGAAGCATGGGCAAGTTTGCCTTTCCAATACTCTGCAGCACGCCATTGGAAATGTTGGACATACCATTCATAATTACAGTAATAACACCCAACATCATCAAATACCCTGCGGTTCCGTCTGTTGTGGAAAACAGCAACCTTGTAATCGGACCTGCCAGAGCAAAAAGTCCCACACTACAGGGAATGGAAATAAACATACTGAGCCAGGTTGCCTTGTTAATTTTCTCCTTTACCACAGCAATATTTCCCATTGCATAGGCTCCGGATACCTCCGGCATCATGGATGTAGGCGCTGTACTGGAAAGAGTCAGAGGGATATTGATAATGGTGAGGAAAAAACCACATTCTGCATAAAGCCCTTCCACCACACTATTTTTTATTCCCTTTACTCCGGAAACTGTGGTGTAAATCATACTGTTGATATACCCATTTACATTGTATAAAAATGCGCTGAGCAGAATAGGCGCTACAATCAAAATAATAATTTTCATTACATGGCGGTAACTTTCGTTTACAGACACTTTATCCCTGGCAATCTTCTTCTGAATCCGCTTCCGGTTCACCTGATAGACAAACACCATAAATAAAAGAGCGGTAAACACACCTGCTCCGGTACCAATCGTAGCTCCTGCCGCACTCCAACTGCGCAGTGTATCTTCCGGCGCATCAGCAAAGTGATGTACCATAAAATTGGCCATAACGAGCGCTACCACCGCAACAGCTATCTGCTCTACAATCTGGGAAATAGAGGTTGGCAACATGTTTCGATATGCCTGAAAATATCCTCTGAACACACCCAAAATTCCTGAAAGAAAAATGGTAGGCGCCAGAAACTGCAGAGCAAGCCTTGCATTTGACATACGCTCCGGCACCAGAATCGGCGCACCTGCAACACAGAAAATTGAAATCGCCCCTCCTACTACGACTGCATACAAAAGAGCGCCTTTAAAAATTCTCTGGGCATCTCGATATCTTTTAAATGCCAAACGCTCTGCCATAATCTTGGACACTGCCTGGGGAATGCTGAAAGAAGCTATCATCAATAAAATAAAATATACATTCTGTGCAAACTGAAAGCAGCCAAAGCTCTCCTTTCCCATGGTATTGGAAAGAGGACTTTTGTAAATCAGTCCGATAATCTTGGAAATCAGGGCTGCAATCATCAGAAAGGAAGCATTTTTTACTAAAGTATTATCATTCTTTTTGCTCATCTGTTCTCTGTCCCCTGCCTGTTTTCTATTTGCCAGTCAATGGGTTCTAAGCCTTTGCTGACTAAAAATTCATTGGTTTTGCTGAAATGTCTGCACCCGAAAAAGCCTCTGTAGGCTGACAAAGGACTGGGGTGCGGCGCTTCCAAAATCAGGTGTGCCGGATTTGTGAGCATACTGCGCTTCATCTGTGCCGGACGTCCCCACAAAAGAAAAACAATAGGTCTGTCCTGCTCATTCAACACCCGAATAGCAGCATCTGTAAACTCCTCCCAGCCAATCCCTCTATGCGAATTTGCCTGGTGGGCGCGAACCGTAAGAACCGTATTTAAAAGCAGCACACCCTGGCGCGCCCATTTTTCCAGATATCCATTGTCCGGAATAAAACACCCACAGTCCTCATGAAGCTCCTGATAAATATTTACCAGAGAGGGGGGGATATCCACCTCCGGCTTTACGGAAAAGCAAAGACCGTGTGCCTGTCCGTCGTTGTGATAAGGATCCTGTCCTAAAATCACAACTTTCACCTGGTCCAGCGGTGTAAAATGAAAGGCATTGAAAATATCATCTGGTGCAGGAAAAATTTTTCTTGTCTTATACTCCTGCCCTACTTTGTCAAATAATTCTTTATAATAGGCTTTCTTAAATTCCGGCTTTAAAGCCTCAAGCCATTGTCCCTGTAAAGGCGGCATCTGTATTCCTCCTTTGTTTTTTCTACATCTTTTTAGTTTATCAGAATACTTTTTAAAATGCAAATCTATGTCAGCAATTTTTACATTTTCTGACATTCTGTTTTCTTCCCCTCTGCCAGGGAAAGCTCAAACCAGAACTCCACACCATTGCTGTAGTTTTTCACTCCACATTTCTGATGCATGCTGTCCATAATCGCCTTGACAATGGAAAGACCAATGCCACTGCCGCCATATTCTCTGGTTCTGGCCTTGTCCACCTTGTAAAACTTCACCCACACTTTATCCAAATCAGCCTCTGGTATAGTATCTCCTGTATTAAAGACCGAAATTCTTACCACATCATTACGGATTTCTGTCTTAATTTCAATTTTTTTTTCATAATCCACATGATTTAAGGCATTGGACACATAATTGGTCACCACTTCCTCAATTTTAAACTCATCTCCCCATACATAAACTGGTTCTGTGAGAGCAAAATGAAGCTTTGCCTCCTTCTGGTCTGCCAGAAGCTGCACAGACTGCACCACGCCTCTGACCAGCTCTGTCAAATCAAAGCGTTCCATGGTTATGGTATCATTGCCGAATTCCAATTGGTTTAAAGTCAGTAGCTTTTTCACCATGTTGTTCATTTTTCCCGCCTCGTCTATAATAACGTCACAGTAAAACTCCCGGCTCTGGGCATCGTCATTAATGCATTCCTGCAGCCCTTCTGCATATCCCTGAATCAATGCAATCGGGGTCTTCAGTTCATGAGACACATTTGCCAGAAATTCCTTACGCATTTCATCAATTTCCTCTTTTTTGGCAATATCCTGCTGCAGCTCATTGTTAGCTGTCTTTAATTCTGAAATGGTCTTTTCCAAATCCTCAGAAAGTTTATTCAGATTATTCCCTAAAACGCTGATTTCGTCCTGTCCCGCACTTTCATATTTTACATCAAAATTTAAATCTGCCATTTCCCTGGAAATATTGCTGAGAGTCTGTAACGGCTTTGTAATACGTCGGGACATAATCCAGATAAGAATTGAACTTATCAAAATTGTGGCAAGTCCGATATAAAGATAAAAAAGATTGGAAATCTGTGCGCTGTCCCGAATACTCTGAATAGGCGTACGAACCATAAAGCTACTTCTGTCATCCAGCGTTCCATACATGCACACCACGTCCATGGTGTTGGCATCACCTGTGATTTTTGTCACTACATAATTGTCTTTTTCCTCCATAATCTCCCGCTGTCCTCTGGAGAACTGAGCTTCAAACTGCATATATGCCAGCATTTCTCCTTCGTCCTTTGTGGTACTGTAACGGTTTCCAAAGGGGTCTACTACAATCAAGAGGAAATTTTTCTCTGCCAGATATTTCTTAAAGCCACTGTCTTCATTCAAGGCACTGTATTGATATCCGTCTACATTATTTAATGCCTCATATACTTTTTTCAAACTTTCTGTCTTTCTCTCCACATAATATTTTTCCAGAAACAGGGAATTCATTGCCAGCATGGCAGCCAGAGAAATACACATAATCCCAATATAAGTCACTGCCAGTCTGATTTTAATTGATTTTTTCATTCAGACACCTCAAATTTATATCCCATACCCCAGATAGTTTTAATATACTCTCCCTTTTTTCCCATTTTGCTCCTCAGCTTTTTCACATGGGTGTCAATGGTTCTGGCGTCCCCAAAATAATCATAATTCCAAACCGAATTGAGAATCTTTTCTCTGGAAAGGGCAATGCCCTGATTTTCCAGAAAATAGCTGAGCAGCTCAAACTCCTTATAGCTCAGTTCCATGAGTTCCCCATCAATAGTAGCAATATGGGCGGTTTTGTTGATTTCAATTCCTCCGGCGCTTAAAAGCTCATCTACGCCAATGGAACTGGTACGCCGTAAAATTGCCTCCACTCTGGCAACCAGAATTTTGGGACTGAAAGGCTTGGAAATATATTCGTCCACTCCCAGCTCAAAGCCCAAAAGCTCATCTCTCTCGTCCCCTCTGGCTGTCAGCATAATAATCGGTACCTTAGAATCCTTCCGAATGGCCCGGCAGACTTCCCAGCCGTCCATCTTGGGCATCATAACGTCCAGAATCAACAGGGAAATATCCCTGTTTGCATAAAATATATCAAGAGCCTCTTCCCCGTCCTGTGCTTCCAGCACCTCAAAATTCTGCTTTACGAGGAAGTCCCGTACCAGCTTTCTCATTCTGCTCTCATCATCTACAACCAGTATTCTGCATTTTTCCATTTTGTTCTCCTCCTTTTGTTGTGTATCTAATATAGCAAATAAATTTGTCAAAAATGTGAATTTATCAGTTTCCTATAAAGTAAAAAAGGAATTCGCACTAATCACTTAGAACGAACTCCTTTCTCTATGGACCTGAGGGGAATCGAACCCCTGTCCGAAAGTCTATCCCTTGCGGCATCTCCCATCACAGTTATTCTTT
>SAMEA3387500__coassemble_1545_pt1 | contig 13506 bp, 11 predicted proteins | sample SAMEA3387500__metabat2_high_PE_001 | metagenome-assembled genome bin SAMEA3387500 (sample SAMEA3387500) | Felis catus | biome: Faeces | place: United Kingdom | collected 2012
GTTTTATAAGGCCTGCAAGGTGATTTTTGATTATTCAACTGTCAAACTCCCGAGTTTCGCCGAGAATTGCCTTAAAAATAAGGAAATTTAAAAATTTTGAAGCTTTTGAAAAAAATTTGAAAAAAGGTGTTGACAAATCATGCATTTCCAGTATATAATAGCAAAGCAGTCAGCGATGAGGCTGACACAGAACGGGATCTTAGCTCAGCTGGGAGAGCATCTGCCTTACAAGCAGAGGGTCATAGGTTCGAGCCCTATAGGTCCCATTCTTTTGCCAAAAGGCAGAGGAACAGATATGGCGAGATAGCTCAGTTGGCTAGAGCATACGGTTCATACCCGTAGTGTCGAGGGTTCGAATCCCCCTCTCGCTACTATAGAAAATCCTTCTTTGCATAGTGGAAATTGTGTGGAGAGGGATTTTGTTTTGCGGGAAAATCCCTTTTTCCGTTTTATAATGTACAAAAAACTCAAATGAAAGAGCAGGGAGAAATCCAGGAGAAGCAAAAGCGTATAAACCGCCGCATTGCTTCAAAAGGGTGTCCCTGCTCTTTTTTTACAGTTTTTTTGTTTTGGCGATGCAGGCTCGCACAGCGTCCATAACAGCGCTTCGCATGCCTTCTTTTTCCAGCACGTTAATTCCTTCAATAGTGGTTCCGGCAGGGGAGCAGACCATGTCCTTTAATTCACCGGGGTGTTTGCCTGTTTCCAAGACCATTTTGGCACTTCCTAAAACAGCCTGAGCCGCAAATTCATAGGCTTGCTTTCTTGGCATACCCTCTGCTACAGCGCCGTCAGCCAGAGCCTCAATAAATAAAAATACGAAGGCAGGGGAGCTTCCGCTGACAGACCCTACAATGTCGAGAATAGGCTCTGTCACCACGTCAGCCCGTCCAAAGGAGCGAAGCAGGGTCAGCACCTGCTGAATTTCTTCTTTGGAAACCAGTTCGTTAGGGCAGACTCCGGTAATACCTTCTCCTACCATAGCAGGTGTGTTTGGCATAGTACGGAGAATTTTTTTATCTGCACCGAATTGTTCCTGCAGCCAGTCCAGTTTTTTTCCTGCAATAACAGAAACCAACACCTGCTCCGTAGAGAGGAAATCTCGGATTTCTATTGCTGTATCAGCACAAAACTGGGGTTTTACACACAGAAACAGATAGTCCGCTTCTTTTGCCACAGACAGATTATCTGTAGAACAGGAAATGCCCAGGGCTTCTGTCACTCTTTTGGCAGAGGATTCCGATTTTGTGGAGGCAAAAATATCTTCTCTCTTTACAAGTCCTTTTTCCAGGATACCGGAAATAATAGCAGACGCCATATTGCCGCAGCCAATAAAACCTAATTTCATAACAAATTATCCTTTCTGTTTTTATCTTTATTTTAGCACAGGTTTTCCTGCCGGAGAAGAGTTCAGCATGGATTTTTGGAGAAATCCTGTGGCATCTGTGGATTTCACCGGGTTTTATCTGTACAAAAAGGCGGAAATAGACTAAAATAAAGGACAGAGCCAAAAAGAACGGCACAAAAGAGAAAAGGAGTCAATGGTATGATTAGCAAAGAAATTTTTACAGTATATCACTGCAAAGCATGTAATAAAATTGAGGTGAGCCAGTACATTACAAAGGAACAGATGGAGGAACTGGGGCTTACGGAAGAGGAATTAAAGCCCATCTGCCCGTTTACCGGAAGTTCAGACCTGGAGGAGCTGGGACAACTGGCGGAAAATGAACTGCGTCATTTTGCCTATACAGATGTGGAGGGGGTAAAAAAATATCTGAAGGAAAAAGAAAATCAGGCGCCAAAGCTGTAGCATATGTCACGGGCTTTCCCTTCCTATCATAAAATAAAGTGTGGAGAAGGCTGCCGCACTATGCAGCCTTTTGAGATTTTAGAATTGAGGGGAGAGCATCATGAAAAAGAAAGTGAGCATGCTTTTTGCAATGCTTTTGTGTCTGGGCATGGGGTTTACAGGCTGCAAAGCTCAGCAGGGAGAAAGGCAGGAAAAAACAGAGGAGCTTACCAAAGTGACCTTAAACGAGGTGGCACACTCCATTTTTTATGCGCCGCAGTATGTGGCAATCGAAGAGGGATATTTTGTAAATGAGGGAATTAAGCTGGAGCTGGTTACAGGATTTGGAGCAGATAAGGTGATGTCTGCTCTTTTATCCGGTGATGCAGATATTGGTTTTATGGGGTCAGAGGCAACGGTTTATGCCTATCAGCAGGGGGCTCAGGATAAGGTGCTGAACTTTGCCCAGCTTACGCAGAGAGCCGGGAATTTTGTGGTGGCAAGAGAAAAAATGCCAGACTTCGAGTGGACAGATTTGAAGGGCAAGGATATTCTGGGAGGCCGTAAAAGCGGTATGCCGGAAATGGTCTTTGAGTATATTTTGAAGGAAAAGGGCATGGATCCGGATACAGATATGGGCATTGACAGAAGCATTGACTTTGGCTCTACAGCGGCAGCTTTTGCCGGAGGGCAGGGGCAGTTCAGTATTGAATTTGAACCCTCTGCCACTATGCTTGAGCAGGAAGGCGCCGGATATGTAGTGGCATCCTGCGGTGTAGAATCCGGCTATGTTCCTTATACGGCCTACAGTGCCAGAGAAAGCTATATTGAGAAGAACCCGGAAGTGATACAGGGATTTGTAAAAGCTCTGCAAAAAGGCATGGATTATGTAAATACCCATACGCCGGAAGAAATTGCCTCTATTATTGCCCCACAGTTTAAAGAAAATGATTTGGAAACCATTACTGCCATTGTAAAGCGTTATCAGGAACAGGATACCTGGAAAGACAATCTTGTATTTGAGGAGAAAAGCTTTGAGCTTTTGCAGGATATCTTGGAAAGCGCTGGAGAACTGGAAAAGAGAGTTCCGTATGAGGAGCTGGTGCTTACCGAGTATGCCAAGAAGGCTGAAGAGTAAGGAGTTGAAAGTGCAACAATCACTCAAGAATGGTTGACCTGTAAGAAGTAGAAAGACCACCCTAAAGGATGGTCTTTCTGTGTTTATTTTTTTCCTCTGGACAGTACACTGTTGTGATAAGCAGTAGAAAATGTTACATCTTCCCCAAACCACTGAGGAGGAACAAAACTGTTTGCCTCTTCTTCTGTGGAAAACTCCACTTCTGCCAGCCACAGACCTTCATAAGGGGCGTTAAAAACATCCAGCTCGATGGTGAGTCCTTTAGGTAGGGGCAGCAGATACCGGGTCTTGGAAAGGATAATGCCGTCTGCCTTTGTACGTAGATGCTCGTAAGCTTCACGGGTCAGAGGCAGATTGTATTCCTCCCGCATCATCATGCCTTTTCCTTTATAGGTGAGATAATAGTCGTTGTCCTGTCTGCGGATCCGCACAACCGGGGCAATGCAGAGATAAGCCTGCTCAATTTTCCTGGAAGGAAAGGCTTCCAGATCCTTTGGGAGTTCATGAATCAGATATTTACGTTCAATTTCCACGATTGTTTTCTCCTTTTCCTGATGAAGTATTAAAAATATCATATAATGTTCAAATGCAAAAAGCAAGCCACAGGAAGGTGGGAGAAAAAAAGGGATTGACAACCCTTTTTTTAAATGGTATGTTTTAAGTGCTTATATGACTGACGGAAGTGGAAATGACCACGGGGAGTATAAGCCACAGAAGCCGACCGTCTGGGCGAATATGCTCGGAAAGTGGGCTTTTTCTTATTTTTTAAAACTCTTTTTGGGAAAAATTAAGAAAAGCCGGGAAAAGTTCCGAGTGAGTTTAGAACAGCAGGAAAAGGAGATAAGTTCATGGAAATGTTATCACTGGAAAAAGAGTTAAAGAGCAATGCATATCCGGGCAGAGGAATTGTGCTGGGAAAATCAGAAGACGGAAAAAAAGCTGTTGCCGCTTATTTTATTATGGGCAGAAGTGAAAACAGCAGAAACCGCGTATTCGTAGAAGAAGGTGAAGGAATCCGTACACAGGCATTCGACCCTTCTAAATTAACAGACCCAAGCCTGATTATTTATGCGCCGGTACGCGTACTGGGCAATAAAACCATTGTGACAAACGGTGACCAGACAGATACCATCTACGAAGGTATGGACAAACAGATGACCTTTGAGCAGTCTTTGAGAAGTCGTGAATTTGAACCGGACGGACCAAACTACACACCTCGTATTTCCGGCGTGATGCATTTGGAAAACGGCAGATATAACTATGCAATGTCTATTTTAAAGAGCAACAATGGAAATCCGGACGCCTGCAACCGCTATACCTTTGCATATGAAAATCCGGTGGCAGGAGAAGGACATTTTATCCACACTTATATGCATGACGGCAATCCTCTTCCAAGCTTTGAAGGAGAGCCAAAGCTGGTGGGAATCCCAAACGATATTGATGCGTTTACAGAGCAGGTGTGGACAAGTTTAAATGAAGAAAATAAGGTTTCTCTGTTTGTTCGCTTCATTGATATTGAAACAGGCAAATATGAAACCAGAATTGTAAATAAAAATAAATAAGAAATAGGAAAGGAGAAAATTATTATGAAAGAATTAGCTTTAAAATACGGTTGTAACCCAAATCAGAAACCTTCCAGAATTTATATGGAAGAAAATGGCGACCTGCCAATTAAAGTTTTATCAGGAAAACCGGGCTATATTAATTTCCTGGACGCTTTTAACGGATGGCAGCTGGTAAGAGATTTAAAGAAAGCAACAGGTCTTCCGGCAGCAACTTCTTTTAAACATGTATCTCCGGCAGGAGCCGCTGTGGGACTTCCTCTGACAGAAACACTGGCAAAAATCTACTGGGTAGATGACATGGACTGGAAAAACTTTTCTCCTATTGCCTGCGCTTACGCAAGAGCCAGAGGTGCGGACAGAATGTCTTCTTTTGGGGACTTTATTTCCCTTTCCGACGTGTGCGACAAAGATACCGCGCTGCTGATTAAGAGAGAGGTTTCCGACGGTGTTATTGCGCCGGGGTATACAGAGGAAGCTCTGGAGATTTTGACACAGAAGAAAAAAGGAAATTATAATGTCATCGAGATTGACCCGGATTATGTGCCGGCTCCATTGGAACGCAAACAGGTCTTTGGCATTACCTTTGAGCAGGGACGCCAGGAGTTAGCCATTGATGATGAATTGATTTCCAATATTGTTACAGAAAATAAAGAATTGACAGAAGAAGCAAAGAGAGATTTAAAGGTTTCTCTGATTATTCTGAAATACACACAGTCCAATTCTGTATGCTTTGTAAAAGACGGACAGGCCATTGGCGTAGGCGCAGGACAGCAGTCCCGTGTACACTGTACGCGTCTGGCAGGACAGAAGGCAGACAACTGGTGGTTAAGACAGTGTCCGAAGGTGCTGAACTTGCCATTTAAGGATACCATTACCCGCGCAGAGAGAGATAATGCCATTGATGTGTATATTGGCGAGGAATATATGGACGTTCTGGCTGACGGCGCATGGGAAAAGACCTTTACAGAAAAGCCGGAGGTCTTCACAAGAGAAGAAAAGAGAGCATGGCTGGATAAGCTGCAGAATGTCACCCTTGGCTCTGATGCATTTTTCCCGTTCTCTGACAATATTGAACGCGCGAAAAAGAGCGGTGTGTCTTACATTGCACAGCCGGGTGGCTCTGTGAGAGATGATGCAGTGATTGATACCTGCAACAAATACAACATGGTGATGGCATTTACCGGAATTCGTCTGTTCCACCACTAAAAACAGAAATTTTGTGAAATATAGAAAAGGAAACGGATACAGACCCCGGGAATCCGGGAAATTGACGCATTTTCAAAAAACAGGTTGGCACAGCTTTGAGCTTAGAGTCTGAAAGCTGTGTCAAAGACCGAAAAATTTATCAATTTACCAGAGAAAAGGGAATGGGTATCCGTTCTCTTTTTTTTATTGGGGCATTGACAAAGAAAGCGTATCTGATATATTCTGAAAGGGCAAACAGAGACTACAACAGATAGGAGAGTGTGACATGAGTATTAAAATTGGTATTTTAGGATACGGAAACCTGGGTCGTGGTGTGGAGTGTGCAGTAAAACACAATCCGGATATGGAACTTGTGGCTGTTTTTACCCGCCGCAATCCGGAAGACGTGAAGATTCTTACAGAAACAGCAAAGGTTTGCCATGTGGATCAGGCAGTGAGCATGAAGGACGAAATTGATGTGTTAATTCTCTGCGGCGGAAGCGCTACAGACCTGCCGGTACAGACACCAGAATTTGCACAGCATTTCAATGTAGTAGACAGCTTTGATACCCATGCAAGAATACCGGAACATTTTGCAGCTGTAGACGCTGCTGCAAAAAAAGGAAATCATACAGCCATGATTTCTGTTGGCTGGGATCCGGGTATGTTTTCTTTAAACCGTCTGTATGCCAATGCAATTTTGCCGGGTGGTAAGGATTATACCTTCTGGGGCAAAGGCGTGAGTCAGGGGCATTCAGACGCTGTGAGAAGAATTGAAGGTGTTTTAGATGCAAGACAGTATACCATTCCGGTAGAAAGCGCGCTGGAGGCAGTGAGAAACGGAGAAAATCCGGAGCTTTCCACACGCCAGAAGCACACAAGAGAAGTATTTGTTGTAGCAGAGGACGGCGCTGATAAGGCAAAAATCGAACATGAAATCAAAACCATGCCGAATTATTTCGATGAATACGATACTACTGTACATTTTATTACAGCGGAAGAAATGGCAGCCAGCCATGCAGGACTTCCTCACGGCGGTTTTGTAATTCGTACCGGCAGCACAGGCTGGGAAGATGAACATCAGCATGTAGTAGAATACAGCTTAAAGCTGGATTCCAATCCGGAATTTACTTCCTCTGTTATTGTGGCTTATGCAAGAGCTGCTTATCGTATGAGTCTGGAAGGACAGACAGGCTGCAAGACTGTGTTTGACGTGGCACCTGCATATTTAAGCTTACAGACTCCGGAAGAGCTGCGGGCTCATATGCTGTAAACGAGTAGGGAGAATGGGAATAAAAGGAAAGAGAGTAAAACAGTGAATCCTAAAATAGATACCAAAAGAGAAGCAAAGCGAATCATTTTCGGCTTAATCGGAGCCGTGATTATGGCGGTGAACATTAAGACCTTTGTGCGGGCAGGGGGCTTGTATCCCGGCGGTTTTAATGGTGTGACACTGTTGTTTCAGACTATTTGCGACCGCTTTTTTGACATTGCCGTACCGTTTTCGCCTATTAGTCTTGCCCTGAATGCAATTCCGGCGATTATCAGCTTTAAGGCGATTGGAAAGAAGTTTACGGTGATTACCAGCCTTATGATTGTGGCGACCAGTGTTCTGACCGACATGGTTCCCGCCATACCGATTACCCAGGATATTTTGCTTATTAGTGTCTTCGGCGGACTGATTAACGGTGTGGCAATCAGCATTGCCCTGATTGGCGGCGCTTCCACAGGAGGAACCGATTTTATTGCCATTTATTTTGCGGAAAAGAAAAACAAAGATGTATGGAATTATATTTTACTGGCAAATGCAGTTGTGCTTTTGGTTGCGGGTTATCTGTTTGGCTGGGACAAGGCGCTGTATTCTATTATTTTCCAGTACGCCTCCACACAGATGATACATCTGCTTTACCAGACGTATAAGAAGGTGACGCTGTTTGTCATTACCGATGAGCCGGAGGCAGTATACCAGGCTATTTATGAGGTGACAAATCACAGCGCTACAGAATTTACGGCAACAGGCATGTATTCCAATGAAAAACGGAAAATGATTTACTCTGTGGTGTCCACCATGGAAGCAAAGGTGCTGACACAAAAAGTTATGGAGGCAGACCCTCATGCTTTTGTGAATGTGGTGAAAACAGATACGCTGGTGGGGAGATTTTATCAGAAGGAAACCTATTAGGTTGGAAAAACTCTTCTTTAGAGGTTGAAAAGATAAGATTTAACCGTTATAATAGTCCCTATCAGTAAAAATAGCAATGATTTTACAAAAATGCAGAGATAGAGGAGATTGTATAATGGAAAAGACAATGGAAAAGATTGTTGCACTTGCAAAATCCAGAGGATTCGTATATCCGGGTTCAGAAATTTACGGTGGTCTTGCAAATACATGGGACTACGGAAACCTGGGTGTAGAACTGAAAAACAATGTAAAGAAAGCATGGTGGCAGAAGTTTGTTATGGAAAGCCCATACAACGTAGGCGTAGACTGTGCTATCCTCATGAATCCTCAGACATGGGTGGCTTCCGGTCATTTAGGCGGATTTTCAGATCCGTTGATGGATTGTAAAGAGTGCCATGAGCGTTTCCGTGCAGATAAGATTATTGAGGACTTCTGTGCAGAAAAAGGCATTGAAATCGAAGGCAGCGTAGACGCATGGAGCCAGGAAAAGATGAAAGAGTTTATCGAAGAGCATCAGATTCCATGTCCGACCTGCGGCAAACACAACTTTACAGATATCCGTCAGTTTAACCTGATGTTTAAAACCTTCCAGGGTGTTACTGAAGATGCAAAAAATACAGTCTATTTAAGACCGGAAACCGCACAGGGTATCTTTGTAAACTTTAAAAACGTACAGAGAACTTCCAGAAAGAAACTGCCATTTGGTATTGCACAGATTGGTAAATCTTTCCGTAATGAAATTACACCTGGTAACTTCACTTTCCGTACCCGTGAATTTGAGCAGATGGAACTGGAATTTTTCTGTAAACCGGATACAGATTTGGAATGGTTTGCATACTGGAAACAGTTCTGTCTGGACTGGCTGCACAGTCTGGGCTTAAAAGACGAAGAAGTGCGCTACCGTGACCATGATAAAGAAGAACTGAGCTTTTACAGCAAGGCAACCACTGATGTGGAATTCCTCTTCCCATTTGGCTGGGGCGAGCTTTGGGGCATTGCCGACAGAACGGATTATGACCTGACACAGCACCAGAATGTATCCGGACAGGATATGACCTATTTTGATGATGAAACAAACCAGAAATATATTCCATATGTTATCGAACCTTCTCTGGGCGCAGACCGTATGGTACTGGCATTTTTGTGCAGCGCTTACGATGAAGAGGTTCTGGACGCAGAGAAAAATGACGTGCGTACTGTGCTGCATTTCCACCCTGCACTGGCACCGGTGAAAATTGGTGTGCTGCCTCTTTCCAAAAAATTGAATGAAGGCGCGTTAAAGGTATTTGAGCAGTTATCAAAGAAATACAACTGTGAGTTTGATGACAGAGGAAATATCGGAAAACGTTACCGCCGTCAGGACGAAATCGGAACACCTTTCTGTGTAACCTATGACTTTGATTCCGAAACTGATGGAGCAGTAACCGTTCGCGACAGAGATACCATGGAACAGGAAAGAATCAAGATTGAAGATTTAAAGGCTTATTTTGAGGAAAAATTCACATTTTAACTAGTTTTGAGACTTATAAGACCGCTACACGAAGAGGAGGAAACCTTTGTGTGGCGGTCTTTGTTTTTCGGGGAAAACTGTGGACAAAAGAGATTTTGCAGGAGAAGTATACGGTAGATTTTCTGGCAGTGGGGACAATATTGCACACCGGTCAATTCGGGAATCAGGAATTTCAGCCTCTTTTGATGTATTATGAAAGAGAAAATCCTCCTGTCGGTTGCTTGATAAAGAGGAAAGTTGTATGAAATAGATAAAAAAGTTGAAAAAAACAGAAAAATAATATGCAAAAATCCATATATCTATTGAATATATGGATTTTTTTTGTTATAATCTTCGATAGATTCATTTTCCGAGAAGGAGGAGAAGACAAAATGGCGAAAAAAAGAAATATTATTGTGGGACAGTCCGGCGGTCCTACCTCGGTAATTAATTCCAGCCTTGCAGGCGTGTACAAAAATGCCATTGAGCGTGGGTTTGATAAGGTATATGGTATGCTGCACGGCATACAGGGACTGTTAGATGAACAGTATGTGGATTTGTCTACGCAAATTCATTCTGAGCTTGACATTGAGCTTTTAAAAAGAACACCTTCTGCATTTTTGGGCTCCTGCCGCTTTAAGCTGCCGGAAATTCATGAGGACAGGGAAATTTATGAGAAAATCTTCCAGATTTTAAACAAACTGGAGATTGAAGCCTTTATCTACATTGGTGGTAATGATTCTATGGATACCATTAAAAAACTGTCTGATTATGCTATTCTCACAGGGCAGAGCCAGAAGTTTTTAGGTGTGCCGAAAACCATTGACAATGACCTGGCGCTTACAGACCATACACCTGGTTTTGGCAGCGCAGCCAAATATATCGGCGCTTCTACCAAAGAAGTCATTCGTGACGCGCAGGGGCTTACCTACAAAAAGAACATGATTACCATTATGGAAATCATGGGAAGAAATGCAGGCTGGCTGACAGGAGCAACGGCTCTTGCAAAGACGGAAGACTGCGATGGACCAGATTTGATTTACCTGCCGGAGATTCCTTTTGATATCGAAAAGTTTTTAAAGAAAGTGAAAGAACTTTTGAAGAAAAAATCTTCCATCGTGATTGCAGTTTCGGAGGGAATTAAGCTGGAGGACGGACGCTATGTCTGTGAACTGGGTAGCGTAGGCGATTATGTAGATGCATTTGGACATAAACAGCTTCAGGGAACAGCTACCTATCTGGCAAATTTCCTGGCAGCAGAGTGCGGTTGCAAGACCAGAGCCGTAGAGCTTTCCACACTGCAGAGAAGTGCTTCTCATATGGCTTCCCGTGTGGATATTGACGAGGCATTTATGGTAGGCGGAGCTGCGGTGAAGGCAGCAGACGAAGGTGACACCGGAAAGATGATTGTCATTGACCGTGTGTCCGATGACCCGTATATGAGCGCTACCGGTATTTATGACGTACACAGAATTGCCAATGAAGAAAAACTGGTTCCGAGAGAGTGGCTGAACCGGGAGGCAAATTATGTGACAAAAGATTTTGTGGACTATATTAAACCACTGATTCAGGGAGATTATCAGCCGATTATGGTAAATGGTCTGCCGCGTCATCTGGTTTTGAAAATGAAGAAGAAATAAAGGCGTTTTTGAGAGAAGTTTTTATAGAAATATGGGAATACAAAAAATGGGGAAAGTCAGTCCGAATGGGGGTTCGGACTGACTTACTTTTTGGTTAAATATTTGGAAGTTCTGGTTTTTTCATATAGGGAATTTGAATGTCAACAATAGTTCCTTCTTCAACTACACTTTCTATAGAGAGTCCATATTTTTTTCCATAATAACTTTGAATTCGTTGATGAACATTTAACAATCCAATAAAGTGATGGTTTTGTTGCATATTCTCTATATGGCTTTTTTCATTTTCCAAAGAATATAGAATTTCTTTTAGTCGTTCAGGTTTAATACCAGAACCGTTATCTATAAGAAAAAAGTGTAAAATTCCATCTTCCAGATTTGCGCTTAGATTAATACGACAATCGGTTTCCATTTGTGCAAAACCATGCTCTACGGAATTTTCCACAAGGGACTGCAAAAGGAATGCAGGGATTTCTAAAGAATAGAAATCATCAGGTATACTACAATCAAATGTGAATTTACTTGGAAAACGGATATCCAGAATGGTTAAATATCGATAAATTTGTTGTATTTCTTCTTCCAGATAAACGACAGGAACTTTTTTCAGGTTATAACGGAGCAATTCGGACATACAGGAAGCAATAGTTTTGATTTCTGGTTCGTTATGTATATCTGCAATGGATTTAATACTGTTTAAGGTATTGTATAAAAAATGATGATTAATTTGCGTTTGAAGCATTTGAATATACATATTCTGCTCACTGAGTCTACTGGTGTAATTCTGGCGCAGGCTTTCGGTAAGACGCTTATTCAGATGATTAAAACTGGTTACAAGTTTTTGCAGTTCTCTATTTGAAGTTTTACCATCAACAGAAATCTCTTTGTAACTATTGAGGTCTTGAGAGCCCATCTGTTGACAGAGCAAAGTGATTGAGTGCGTCAAGCTGCGTGAAAGAAAGAGAGCCAGGATTAATCCGAGTAATAGTGTAAAAACAAAAATTGCAGAGTAATTTAGCAAATTGTGCTGATAAGCTTGTGTAATATTTTTATTGTTTAAACACTGCACAATGTGCCAACCTGTAGTTTGATTCAAACAACCATTGACAAGGTAATTTTCTTTACCGACAGATATGGTTTGGGTTTGTATAGGATCATTTTCCGGTATGTTTTTGCTGAATTTAGAAAGTTCATCGAAAAGAATCTGGGAACTTTCTGAGTTGATGTATTTGGAATCAGAGCAATAAGCCAGTGTGTTATGAGAATTAAAAATCATAATAACGCTACCGGGAGTCTTGGCGGAATTAAAAATAGTTTCTACAGAGGAAAAATCAATTCCTACATAACAGCTTCCAATTTCTTTGAAAGTATATCCATCATAAAGAATTTTGACCATAGGTAAAATCTTTTTTCCACTGATAAATGAATCCTGAATAGGTGCAAAATAAGTATGATAATTAGAGGTAAGAGCTTTTTCCTCCCAAGAGTTCATTTTTTCTAAAATTTCTTTATGGGTTTGGGCATTTAAAATATTATATTCAAAGGTATAATCATATCTACTGCGAAAAAGACAGGATATAACATTTGAATTCAAGCGGTTGGTTTGTATAAGCTGTTTAGTAAACATACTGCTGTCTTGTGAATAGGCAAGAAGATTATTGTCATAGTCAGTAATAAGAGCTTTTCGTATGTCATTGTTTAGAATATGCATATCTGCAATTTTTGTAGCATCATTCAAAAGTGTATTTAAAGTAAGGTCTGTTTGAGTCAGAATGGTTTCCATTGTTTGACTGAAATCTTCTTTGACGGTTGAAGCGGTTTGGTTTGCAGCTGTAATACCTAAAATTGTTGAAGGAATAATAAGTAATAGTAGCGAAGCAATAAATATTTGTGTTCGATAAGAAAAAAAGTGTGTTTTCATATAAATTTCTCCTAAAATAATATATTTGATTTATGGATTATTATAAACGCAGTTCAGAGCTTCATACGGGAGGCGGTGTGATCGGAGGCGCGATCTGCATGTCTTCTACGTCTGCTTTTGGAGTTGTAGGCGGATATATTATCATTGTACTTGTGCTTCTTATTACAATGATCCTGATTACTCAGAGATCCTTTTTTGATTTTATTTTTAAAATCTGGGACAGCATTGTAAGCCTTGTAAAGGGCGGACATGAACGCTATATGGAAGGGCAGCCGGAGCGGGATCTGAAAAAAGAGATCCGGGATCAGGAACGCAGACAGAAGAGGGAAAACCGTCAGGCAGAAAGAATACGCAGGCTGGAGGAAACGTTAGAGGCAGAAAAACAGGCTGCCCAGGCTCTGGAACAGGAAAACAGTGAGGCGGCTGCGGCCCTTAATGCCAGACAGGAACAGAAAGGGGCTTCTTCTCACGGCTTTCTGGAAGGAACAAAACTGACTCCTCCAAAAAAGAAAAAAACAAAAGAAACATCAGAGACTGCTGCTCAGGCCGCTGAGGAGGATTTTGAAGTCCGGACTTCAGCAGCCGGTCAGGGACAGCTGGAAT
>SAMEA3387500__coassemble_1731_pt1 | contig 11588 bp, 9 predicted proteins | sample SAMEA3387500__metabat2_high_PE_001 | metagenome-assembled genome bin SAMEA3387500 (sample SAMEA3387500) | Felis catus | biome: Faeces | place: United Kingdom | collected 2012
AGGAAGCGGCATCGGTTTAATATAGCAATTATTTATTATTCGCTGTACTAGTATATGTCTTTTACGCCAAAAACTTTCTACCAAAAAAATGAATTCCTTTTTATCAAAAGACACCTAAATGGTGTCTTTTGGTGCGAATTTTATTGTCACAGATGGGGTTTCTTTCTTTTGCCTCTTTCCGATAGCTATAAATTTTTGTTTATGTGTATGATAGCGATACTCCAACATCGCTCTTTCTTACTGCATATATTCTAAAACTTCTTCTTTATCCGGCATTACACGTAAAGCGCCTTTCCGTGTGGTTATAATGGAGGCACCAGCGTTGGCAAATACCAGCATCTCATGCAAATCTTTTTCTGTTAAGTTCTCTAGACCCTTTTCAAGTATGGTTCCCAAAACACAGCCCATAAAGGTATCGCCAGCCCCTGTTGTTTCAATAGTATTAGGATTCAAAAAAGCTTTTACTTCTATCATATGTCCTTTATAGTAAGCTCTGCTTCCATCTTTCCCCATAGAAACAAAGATTAAAGGAATCTGGTATCGTTCACAAATCCAACGTACACCCTCTGTATAATTCTTTTTTCCTGTCAGCCATATAATCTCATTATCAGAGATTTTAAGAATATCACAGTTTTTCAGCCCCCACAGCACCTGCTCTCTTGCTTCATCCATGTTTTTCCAAAGCGGTGGACGCAAATTTGGATCAAAAGAAATTATACAATCAGACTTTCGTGCAATCTGTACCGCCTTTTTTGTAGCTGCCCTCACTCCTTCATGTGTCATAGACAGCGTGCCAAAATGAAACATACGTGAATTAGCAATGAGATTTTCCGGCACTTCATCTTCTGTAAGCATCATATCTGCCCCCGGATTCCGATAAAAAGAAAAATCTCTGTCTCCATCTTCTAAGGTATGTACAATAGCTAATGTAGTATGAATCTTTTCATCCACAAGAAGGAAGCCATTCTCTATTCCTACTTCTTCAATAGCTACTTTTAGTTGCCTTCCAAATATGTCATTTCCTACTTTTCCAACAAAAGCGGTTTTATAACCAAGTTTAGAGAGCATGGCAAGAACATTACAAGGAGCCCCTCCTGGATTTGCCTCAAATAAAGGGTTTCCTTGTTTACTAAAACCATTTTCCGTAAAATCAATCAACAGTTCTCCCATAGCTGTTACATCATATTTTTTCATACGCATTATTCCTGCAAATCGTATTTTATAACATTCATTTTTACCTTGCCTTCTGTTAAAAAGGTAATGCCCTCTGCTGCTGGATCTGTATAAAGAGTTGCGGATAATACTTGCTCGCCATGATTGACAAATACTTCCACACTATACTGATCCAAAATAACCCTCATTTCCAATTTTCCATTATAACTATTTACCTGGCACTTTCTCTCATGCACCGTATCTTTGCTTGCACCGGAAAACTTTCTATCAATCTCCAAAAGAGATTCTTGGGGCCAGAAGCATACAGATGTATAGTGTTCCTCATTTTGAGCAAACTGAAGCATAAATTTTTTATAAGAATCTTCCCCTGCACTAAGTTCTAATTCAAGGTCAATTTTTCTTCCTTTTATTCCTTCCAGCTTCATAGTTCCTTCAACAGTAACATCATGGTACACAACTTTCTCTTCTCGCAGCTCTTCCAATTCTCTAATCGGCCATTGATATAATCTTCCATTTTTAACAGAAATTTCCCTAGGAAGACTCATTTGCCCAAACCACTTTTTCTCTGGAGAATAAAGCCCAACCGTATCCCAATTCTGCATCCAGCCAATCATAATCCTTCTTCCATCTGGCGCTATAACAGTCTGAGGAGCATAGAAATCAATTCCATAATCAATAGCATGGTTACTTTCTTCTTTAAAGGTATTTGTACTTTTATCTAAATCCCCAACGAAACAAACTGTACCGTTACCATTGTGATATTCTAATCCTTTTCCCTGCATATACTGAGGACTCACAAGCAAAATATATTTTCCATCCAGTTCAAAAAAATCCGGACATTCCCACATTTTCCCAAACCGATTTCTGTTTTCAGCCAACACACTTACAAATTCCCACTTGAACCCATCCAGACTGGAATAAAGCAAAATCTGACCACTTCCATCTGCAGGACGGTTTCCTACTACACAGGCAAAACTTCCATCTTCTTTTTTCCAAACTTTTGGGTCTCTGAAATCCACTTTGCTGCTGCCTTCAGGTATATGCTTTTCATCCAGTACGGGATTATTTTCATACTTTTCATAATTCGTACCATCTCCTACAGCAATACACTGAGTTTGAATTTCACAGTCCGTTCCGTCCTCCTGTGCTTTACGGGCTACCCCCGTATAAATCAAAAGTTGGCGCCCATCCGGCAGCGCAATAGCACTGCCGGAAAAACATCCTTCCTTATCATAATTCTCATCAGGAGCCAAAGCAGCCGGAACATATTCCCAATGAAGTAAATCATCGCTTACTGCATGTCCCCAATGCATAGAATTCCATCTAGTATCATATGGATAATACTGATAAAACATATGATACTTCCCTTTGTAATAAGAGAATCCATTTGGATCATTCATCCACCCTGTACGCGGTGAAAAATGAAATGCCGGTCTTTCCTCTTTTTTTATTACTTTTTCAGCTATTTCTTCATATTTTCTTGCCTTACACAACATCTGACTTGTCATAAAACTCTCCTTAACCCTATCCTTGCCACAAGCAATTACTTTGCAAGATAATCATCGAGGTATTTCTGTTTAATCTCAAGATATTTTTCCAGTCCTAAATCATTCAGTTTCTGAATGTATTCATCCCACTGGTCTTCCACTCCACCATTTAAAATCCAGTCTGCCTTTTTCTGTTCTGCATATTGTTTGATATCTGTTTCATATCTTGCCACAGCTTCTGCATCTTCCTGACTCATAAATACATTTGGATATACCATATCATATTTCATATCTGAAACATAACTTTTCACTGCTTCCATTCGTTCCTGTGCGTCAGAAGGACAAGTTGTATATACATCATAGTAACTATCTAACACTGCAAGTGGTCCTCCAACCATCTGCTGCACACGAACATCATACGGAGATTCATCTACAATTTCCAAATGCTTCAGTGTTCCTTCTTCTGTCATCTCGAAAACATTGGATTTTCCCTCTTCACCGTAAGTACCCCAGTTATTCTGTACAGATTGAACAGGGTCATACATTAAGTCAATCCACTTAGCTGCCAATTCTTGATTTACACATGCACTGGTAATAACACAACGTCCTGTTTGAAAACCTCCATCTGCACTTCCGCTCTGGCGAACTGCATTTACAATACCATCTGGACCTTCTAATGCGGGAAGCGGAATATAATCATCCGGATTCGATGCAATGCTTAAAATATCCCATCCAAAGAACAAACCATATCTTCCATTTTTGCCTTTTGCTGTGTAAGTAGCATAATCCTGTGTATATGCCTCTGGATCAATGAGATTTTCTTCCTGTAATTCGTGTAACCATGCAATTCCTTTTTTATATCCTTCGTCAGTTACAGAATAAAGCACTTCGTTCTTTTCATTCACCATAATATGATCTGCATTATCCCCATAACCAAATGCTCCCAGAATAAATCCAAGATCTTCATTTCCACCATTGATTCTACAGGACATAGGAATTACTCCTTGTACGTTCCCCGGATTCTTATCTCTAAACGCAATCAGTACCTTTTTCAAATCTTCAGTGGTTTTGGGAACTTCTAATCCTAATTCATCCAGCCATGTTTTATTAATATACGGCATACCACCAATCGCCTGAATTGCTTCTTTTCCTACTCCCAGCTGCTCAATCCAGGGGAAAGAATAAATATGTCCATCTGGCGCTGTAATCAATTTAGTATATTCAGGATTTTCATCCAAAATTTTTTTCAGATTCGGCATATAATCCTCAATCATATTCTCCACAGGAACAATCACACCCTGTTTGGCATATTTCAAAAGATCTACGTTTCCCATATCCGCATTAAATACAATGTCTGGAAGTGAATCTTTTTTTGCCAAAGCCAGGTTTCGTTTATCAACAAACTGGTCTTCCACATAACATGTCCAATCAATATCCACATTTGTTTTTTCCTTAATTCTTTGGAAAATCAACTTTTCTTCTGGATTCTGAGTAGAGATAGCTGCTGCTTTTGTCATCACTTTTAAAGAAGCTGATTCTTCCAATGGAAATGACACATCAGTCAAGACTTTCTGTTTTTCTTCTCCCTTTTTACCGCATCCTGCTAAAGAAACCAGAGAAACACCTACTAATGCTATACAAATTAATTTTTGAATTTTTTTATTCTTCATTTTCAATCTTTTCCTCCACACATTTTTAACCTTTTACAGAGCCAACCATAACACCTTTATCAAAATATTTCTGAAAAAATGGATACATAAGCAATAATGGCAAACTTGACACTACAATAGTGGCATATTTTAATTGCTCTGCTATTTTTGACATTTCAGCCGCACTTTGAATATCTGCTACCATACCAGGATCTGGTGTGTTCTGAATCAAAATTGAGCGTAATACGAGCTGCAATGGTTGTAAAGATGCATCCTCCAGATATATCATTGCATCAAAATAACTATTCCACATTCCAACAAACTGCCATAAGAAAATAACAGCAATAATAGGTTTACATACCGGAAGCAATATTTTAAAGAAATGAATGACCTCTGAAGCACCGTCTACTGCTGAAGCCTCTCTTAGCTCTGTTGGCAATGACTGATAATAAGTCCGCACCAGAATGATATTCCACACATTTACTGCTCCTGGCAAAATCAATGCCCAAATTGTATCAATCATCCCCAAATTACTAATCAGCAAATAAGTCGGCATTAATCCTCCACCAAAAAACATGGTAATTAAATATACTGTATTAATAAATTTTCTTCCTACCAGTTCCTTTTTAGACAGCGGGTATGCTGCGAGCAATGTAATAAAAACAGAAAATGTCGCAAAAATCAAAGAGTAAATCAAAGAATTTAAAAATCCTCTCCAAATCATTTGATTATCAAACACTCTCTGATATCCACTTAAAGACCATTTAGAAAAATCAAAGGTAATTCCCTGGCTGTTTAAAACATTAGGATCCATAAAGGAGGCAATCACTACAAAAACCAATGGAATGATAATCAGTAAGACAAATAAACCTAATAACAGATATCCGCTGCCTAGCAAAATTTTATCTTTCATTGACAGCTTTGAAAACTTTCTATTCACTTACCACACCTCCTCCTATAATCCTTCGCCTTCGTTAAACTTTTTGACAATAGCATTCACTAAAACAAGCAAAATTACATTTATGACAGAATTAAACAATCCTACTGCTGTTGAAAAGCTATAATCTCCCATCTGTAAACCTAATTTATATACATATGTTGGAAGAATTTCAGATGCCGGAAGATTCATGGAGGTCTGTAATGCAAACGCTTTTTCAAAACCAAGGCTCATAATGTTTCCTGCCTGTAAGATAAACTGGATTACAATAATTGGTTTAATGGCCGGAATATCTACATTCATAACCTGCTGAAAAATATTTGCCCCATCCATAATTGCCGCTTCTGTTAATTCTGTACTCGCATTTGCTAATGCTGCAGTGTACATAATGGAAGCCCAGCCTGCACCCTGCCAGATTCCTGACGCAATATAAATAGTCCTGAAAGCCTCAGGCATTGTCATGAAATTAATAGATGTCCCTAACAGCTTATTTACTGGTCCTACAGGTGATAAGAAAATAAAAATCATACCACATAATACGATAACAGAAATAAAATTAGGCGCATACAGAATAAGCTGTATTTTCTTCTGAATCGCTTTTTTTCTAATACGGTTCAGTAATAATGCCAGTATAATCGGTACCGGGAATCCCCACAACAGCCCGTACACACTAACCTTTAACGTATTCACCAGATAGTTCATAAAATCCGGCGAAGAAAGGAATCTTTGAAAATGTTCAAGTCCAACCCATGCACTACCAAAAATCCCCTGCATGGGATTATAATCTTCAAAAGCAATCAAGATTCCACCCATAGGAATATACTTAAAAATAATCGTCAGCAAAAATGCGGGTAATGTGAATATCACATATAATTGCCAGTTCTGTCTTATGTATTTCCATTTACAATTACGCTTGGCCCGGCTTACTTTCTTTTGCATAGTATAAACATCTCCTCCTTTTACATTTGCACACTAAATTGTTTCTTTTGAATAATTTTTGTGCATAATCACTACTTGTTTTGGAATTCCAATTCATTTTGTAGTTGTATATTAACACATAGTCTTTCATGTGTCAATATATTTTGCACCTTTTATTTATGTATTTGCACATTTATTATATGTGCATTTGCACCTATATTTATATTTCAAAACATATCTTACACTTTGATTTATTTTTAAAGTTTACATTTGACACTTTTATTATTTTGGTTTATTATTCAAATATCACTATAAAGGAGACTATATATGAAAAAAAGAATTACCATTCAAGATATAGCAGACGCATTAGGATTATCCCGCAACACAATTTCAAAGGCTTTAAATGGTACTGGATGTGTTGCTTCAGATACAAAAGATTTAATATTCCAAAAAGCTACCGAATTAGGATATAAACAGTTCAGCCTGTTACAGGATGCAGAATATGAATGTGATAAAACAATTACAAACCGCGAGATTGCTTTATTCACAAAATCTGTTCCCGGTTCCCAGTATCTAAGCTCTACATTACTGGATTCTTTCCAAAAAAAAATCAGCGCTCTGGGTTACCGGCTAACTATTTATGTACTCCGTGACACCATAATTTCTTCCTGTTCTCTCCCTGAAAATTTTAATGCAGATTCCACAGATGCCATTTTAATTCTGGAGTTATTTGATGAAACATACACCAATTTCTTATGCAATCTTGAAACGCCAACTTTATTTGTAGATTCCTTTGCGAATCCCCAAAATAAAACCATTGCTTCTGATATCTTATATATGGAAAACAAAAGCAGCACTTATCATTTAATTACACACCTTTTAAACACAGGATGCAAAAAAATAGGTTATGTTGGGGATTATTTACATTGCCAGTCCTTTTTTGAAAGATGGTACGGATACAAAGAAGCAATGCACACAAATTCTTGCAGTAATTACAAAGACTTTTGCATTCTTGAGAATGACTCTTCGCCATATAATAATCCTTCCTGGCTGGCCTCTAAAATCCAGTCCCTAAAGGAATTGCCCGATGCATTCTTCTGTGCTAATGATTTCCTTGCAATATGTACAATAAAAGCGCTAAAATCATTGAATTACAAGCTACCAGATGATATAAAAGTTGCCGGCTTTGATGATTCTCCCGAATCACAAATTGTTGAACCTCAATTAACAACCATATCTATAAAAGGAAAGGATATGGGCTATATCGCAACAAATCTATTATTAAACAGAATCAAATATCCCGATTCCCCTTTCACTGTTACTTATACACACACAGATATTATTTACCGCGCTTCCACAAAAACTATACCTTAAACACGAAAATGCCTCTTGTCTAAAATCATTTGAACCAACAAAAAACATCAAAAGGATTTCTTGCCCACTCTTCCTTCGTGTATGGACAAGAAATCCTCTTTTATGCCATGTATTTTCTTTCCTCTTGTACTTTCTTGCATAAAAAAATCCCAATCATTAAAAGAACAGGGAATATCATAGCCATAAAAATTCCCACCTTTAAATTCTCTCCCGCCAGACTGGCAACACCTCCTACCAAAGCAGGACCTCCGGAGCACCCCAAATCACCTCCTAATGCCAGCAGAGCAAACATAGCAGTTCCTCCTCTTGGCAAAGCCCTGGCCGCCTTACTGAATGTACCGGGCCACATAATTCCAACAGACAGTCCGCAGACCGCGCAGGAAAGCAGGCTAACTACCGGAACAGGACTAAGCGAAATCCCCATATAGGAAGCAACGCAAAGCACACAGCTTATTCTCATAAAATGATCCAGAGAAATCCGCTCTCCGTATTTCCCGTAAAATACTCTGGACACCCCCATAAGAACTGCAAAAGCCATAGGTCCCGCCAAATCTCCCGCAGTTTTGGAAATCCCCAGCCCTTTCTCCGCAAAGGTAGACGCCCACTGGCTTACCGCCTGTTCACTGGCACCTGCACAAATCATCATAAGCAGCAATATCCAAAAAATCTTCATGCCAAATAATTCTTTAAGATGCAGCCCGGTTTCTCCCTCTTTTATTAAGGAAACCATAGGAACTCTGGTAAACACAAAAGCATTTGCCAGCGGAAGCAATGCCCATATTACTGCCAGAACCTTCCAGTTTTCGATTCCGAAAAAACAAAAAAACAGGGTGGACAGCAATACCACACCTACATGTCCCCAACAATAAAAAGAATGGAGCATGCTCATGGCTTTTTCTTTATTATCAGAAGGACATGCTTCTACCACTGGGCTTACCAGCACCTCCAAAAGACCACCTCCAATGGCATACACCATTACGCCAATCAAAATACCTGCAAAGGCTGAAGGCAAAATTTCCGGTAATATTGGCAGCAGAAGAAGTCCTGATGCAGAAAACACATGCGCCATTACCATGGATATCCGATACCCGATTTTGTCTACAAAACCTACTGCAAACAAATCTACCAAAAGCTGTACTCCGAAATTAAAAGTCACCAGAATTGTAATCTGGGAAAGAGGAATCTGATAGCTTTGCTGAAAGGTTAAAAATAACAAAGGAACAAAATTAACTATAACAGCCTGTACAATATACGCAAGAAAACAGGCGGTGATTGTTTTGTTATATCTGTTCTTCACTCTTCTCTCTCCTTCTTAATTTTTATTCCATTGCATTATACCTTAATTTATCCGGAAAAGAAAAGACCTTTGTTTAGAAAAGCAGTTGAAAAGTAATTGACAAAATCAAAATAATGTCATAAAATTATTATGTTTGAGATTTCATACGCGGATATGGCGGAATTGGCAGACGCGCCAGATTTAGGTTCTGGTGTCCACGACGTGCAGGTTCAAGTCCTGTTATCCGCAGACACAAACGGCAGGAAGCGCATAACAAAAGCGTTTCCTGCCGTTTTTTACACCACTGCGATTTTTATTTGTCAAACTGCACCGCTTGCTGATAAAGCGCACGCTCATCGAGAAGTTCTTTAAAAGTTTTGGTCTTTTTCTGTTCTTTGTATGTATCCGACCAGTAATAACCCTTCAGTTCGTCCATATATTCCGCCGCATCACATACATATACATATATAGTAGAAATATCCTGTTCTCCAATGGCGTACTCTCCTTCGCTTCCCACAAAGCCTCCCGGTGAAAGGGGATTTCCTTCTGCATCAAGCACAACTGCCGCGTATCTTGCTTCCGGGTCATAGAGATTAAGAGAAATTTCAAAGGGCGTCTTTGTCACAGAGCATATTCCCATTCCGTTTTCGTCTGTGAGAGCCAGTTCCTTTGTCACCGTTTTTGTATTATCCTTTGTAACTTCCACTGTAAAATCCCATTCTCCCCTGAACTTCCAGTCTTTCTCACAACAGGCAGCTTTTTCCGGAACTTTTCCTGTAAAATCCTCAGGCAGATGTCCTGTAATCTCATGAATCTTTAAGCTCATGGTAAAGTTTTCGGGAATCTGAATGGAGGCATCTGCCTTTTCTCCATTCCATTTTGTTTCCTCCAGATTAATCCTTAATATACCTACATAGGTTCTGCTATTCAAAAATTTTCCGTCTAAATAATTTCCCTGTGACAGAAAGTCCTCCCTGTAGCTAAAGGAAATATCAGACCGCAAAATATCTATGACAGGCTTTCCGTTCTGTTCCCGCACAGGCGGAAAAACTTCTTCCGACTCAATCATCATAGATAAATAAAGGGCTGTTTCGTTACAGTAAATTTCTGACAAAGTAACCGTCACGCCATCTGATGTCTTTCTGTATAAACTTTCTTCTGTTTTTTTCGTTTCTTCTAAAGGCTCTGCATACTCTTTATAATCCCCCTTATATCCCTAGGAACTGTCAAGTTCCCCAAAAAGGTTGCCCAGAATCGGAATACTCCTGACAACTGCCGGCTTAGCAATACACACAACAAGAAACAGGACAACCGATGCTGCTGTTCCCAAAATCCAGGTAAACTGTCTTTTTCTCCCTTTCCGTTTTCCAGCCGCTTTTACGTTTCTATCCTTTTCTTCTGTTTTTACATGATTCCTGATTTCCTCAAAAGCCTCTTCTTTTGCACGTTCCACCTGAAGCGGAAGAGGAAATTCCTGATTTAAAATCCTTTCGATTTTTTTATCTGCTTCCGTTTCTTTCCATTCCTTTCTTTCTGTCTTCTTTTCCATCTGTCCATCCTCCTTTCTTTGATGTCGTTTCTGTATAAAACGCCACTATCTGCTCTCTTGCTCTTCTAAGCCTTGTTTTTACCGTATTTTCATTTATATTCAGAAGAGCGGAAATTTCCGAAATCTTAAATCCCTCTACATAATAAAGAATCAGGACTTCTCTGTATTTTTCATCTGCCAGTCCCAGCATTTCCTTAAACTCAAACTCTGAAAAGGACATATCCTGCTGCGGAATTTCCCGCTCAGTTTCCGGAAATTCTATTTTCCTGTAATACGCCAGAATCTGCCTGCACTCATTAATCAAAATGCGAATCAGCCATGTTTTAAAATATTCCGGTTTTTTCAGAGTAGAAAGCTTTTCAAAACAGGTTAGAATGGTATCCTGTATGGCATCTGCTGCGTAGTCGTCATTTTTCAGTATTCCTATGGCTACTTTATACATAGAAAGTGAATTTTTGTCCATCAGTTCCAAAAATGCTTCTGCGTCACCTTGCTTTGCCCTTTTAATTAACTCAAGCAAAATCTCTCCTCCTTCCTCTTATTTTTCTTTTCACTCATTAGATGAACAAACCAATGTAAAAGTTTCAGACAAAAATTTCTTTCATTCAAAATCACAAACTTGTTCTTTCATAGAACGCATTTTCTTATAAACTAAAATTTCTCACGTGGGATTCTCTGCCTGGGTTGGGTCGCATCAGCGACATAATTCCACTCCGCCGCAGTGCAATCCTCGCGAAGCGTTTTTGCTTTATAGGAAACGAACTTTCCTATAAAGAACAAAAAAATAGCCCAAATTCTTATATTCTAAGAATTTGAACTTCTTTCTTTAGTGAAGCATCGGGGATTCGAACCCCGGACAACTTGATTAAAAGTCAAGTGCTCTACCGACTGAGCTAATGCTCCATATAAAAGACTGGGCTAGCTGGATTCGAACCAGCGAATGCAGCAGTCAAAGTGCTGTGCCTTACCGCTTGGCGATAGCCCAAAGGCGAAGGGTGGATACAGGGATTCGAACCCTGGGCCTCCAGAGCCACAATCTGGCGCGCTAACCAACTGCGCTATACCCACCACAGCGTGCCTGAAGGGATTCGAACCCCCGACCCACGGCTTAGAAGGCCGTTGCTCTATCCAGCTGAGCTACAAACACATCTCATGAAGAAGCTTCATGAAAGCGGGTGATGGGAATCGAACCCACATATCCAGCTTGGAAGGCTGGTGTTCTACC
>SAMEA3387500__coassemble_1812_pt1 | contig 10929 bp, 8 predicted proteins | sample SAMEA3387500__metabat2_high_PE_001 | metagenome-assembled genome bin SAMEA3387500 (sample SAMEA3387500) | Felis catus | biome: Faeces | place: United Kingdom | collected 2012
AAAAGGTAATTATCTGCCCCAGAATAAACTTGGCAGTTACCACTACGTGCATCACTGGAAGATTTGCTGCCTGCCCTGCGAGAATACCGATTATCACTCCTAAAAGCAGGCGAAAAGGTAAGTTATTGAATAATTTTTTCACTATCTTCTCTCCTTTCTTTTCCCTTTTGGGTTTTTGAATTTCTACATTATACCCTAGGTTTATCTATCCGTCTATAATTTTATTCTCTCTTACACTATTTTTATGTCACATCAGCAACATAATTCCCTTCTGCGAACTGCATATTTTCACACGAAATGTGTTTTTTATTGTATAGGTTTCCGAAGGAATTTCCTATACAATAAAGAAACGCCAGGCAACAGCCCTCAAGCTGCGCCTGACATTTTCTAATGTATGTGCAGGGATTAAACCAAAAAGGCAAAACCGTTATCTGCTCCGTATGTATCAAAGCATCCTTCCACTATTCTGCAGTTTCTGTACTCTCTTTTGTTTTGTCCTCTGCATCCTTGTCCACCTGCGTTTCTACAGGCTCCTCTGTTTCTACTTCCGGCTGTTTAATGGTATACTGATCTGCATCGGTCAGTGTCACCTTTTTCCATTCCTTTTCATCTACGGTGAGCTTTGTATCTTTTTCCCAGTCCTCTATTAAATCATTATAAGCCTCCTGCTTACGCTCATTTACAATGCTTAATTTCTCCTGGTCTGTTGCCCCTCTGTCCAGTACACTGTCCATACGCACAACATAGTAGCCGTTTTCGCCTTCTACAACCTCACCGCAAAGCTCGCCGTCCTTCAGATTTTTTACTGCTTCCTTCACTTTCTCGTCCACAAGAGTATCGTCTTTTCCAAAGGTGGTGTCCAAAACGCTGAGATTCTCATCGACTTCCTTTGCCAGGGCGTCCATATCAGCCGCTCCTGTATCTTCTGCTGCCTTTACTTTATCCAGAACAGCCTGTGCCTGATTTTTCTTTGCCTTCTTCTCTTCATCAGTCAGCGGTGTGGTCGTTCCGTCTTCGTTCTGCTTATCACCTGTATCTACTCTGCAGTAAGTAATTTTACTCTGTGCAGCTTCAGAATCCTCCACATTGGTATCCACATCTGCTGTCATTGGGGCATACATTTTATTCTGATAAGTGTAAAGTTCCAGAAGCATTTCTACGTCCGCCTGTGTCACAGCAAGCTTTTCCAGAATTGCTTTGTCATTTGCCTCTGTAAATGCCTTTGCTGCTTCCTCAATACTTTTTTTCTCTTCTTCGGAAACTGTCACATCATAATCCTTTGCATGCTGCTTTAAAAGCACCATAGTTTTTAACTGGTCTGTTACACTTTCCTTGGTAGTATCTGCATAGGTTTTGCCGTTTCCTGCGTCCTGCTCCCACATACCAGCAGTGCTTCCTCCCATCATGGCATAATAAGATGCCATCTGTGCCTGATTCATACGAAGCATCAGATTTCCGGTTCCTATGGTTATTGTTTCCTCCCCTCCTGTAATCAGTGGTTTGGTTCCATCTATTTTGTCACTGCCGCAGCCTGCCAGCATGGACAATCCCATGGTTCCTGCCAGCACTGCACATGCAAGCTTTTTCGCTAGTTTCTTCATATGTTCCTCCCTGTCTGCAATGTCTTTTATCATTATAGACGCTTTTTCCTGAAGGGGCAAGAAAATTTTCACGGGAAAATGTGAAATTACTTTGCTTCCTCTATGACAGTCTGGAAATCCTGCAAAATCTTCCCCAAAAGCTCCAGTACGTCCAGAATTTCCTTTGGTCTGCGTCCTTTTAGGGATACCAGGAAGTACGGAGTTTCCTCCAGTTTCATTTTCAGATTGTTTTTATATTTGTCCAGAATGGCCGGGAAACCTGCGGGATTTACCTTTGCCCTTTCAAACATGGATATTTTCACTTCTTTTCCGTTCTGTTTGATTTCCTGAATATAAGCCTTATGCGCCAACGCCTTGAGATTTGCAATGGTCAGAAGATTCTGCACAGTCTTCGGCGGCTCTCCGAAACGGTCTAAAAGCTCTTCCAGCATATCCTCATACTCTTCCTGAGATTCGATTCCTGCAATCCGCTTATAAATATCCAGCTTCTGATATTCATTTGGAATATAAGAGGGCGGAATGTAGGCGTTTACCTCTAAATCAATGGCAGTTTCAAAGCTCTCCTGCTTCTTCAGTCCCTTTTCCTCCCGCACAGCCTCTTCCAGCATTTTACAATACAAATCATATCCTACTGCCTGCATATGTCCATGCTGCTCTGCACCAAGAAGATTTCCTGCTCCGCGGATTTCCAAATCCCGCATAGCAATTTTAAAACCACTTCCCAAATCTGTAAATTCACGGATAGCATGAAGACGCTTTTCCGCAACCTCTTTCAGCATTTTGTTTTTCCGGTACATGAGAAAAGCATAAGCAGTCTTGTTGGAACGTCCGACTCTTCCCCGAAGCTGATAAAGCTGGGATAAGCCCATCTGGTCTGCATCGTGAATAATCATGGTATTGGCATTGGAAATATCCAAACCGGTTTCTATGATGGTGGTGGAAACCAACACATCAATTTCCCCGTTAATGAAACCATACATAATTTTTTCCAACTGATGCTCATGCATCTGTCCATGGGCAAAAGCTACATTTGCCTCTGGCACCAGCTTGGCTACCCTATTTGTAATCTCATCTATATCATTGACGCGATTGTATACATAATACACCTGACCGCCCCGCGCCATTTCTCTGCTGATAGCTTCCCGCACCATTTCTTCGTTGTATTCCATGACAAAAGTCTGTATGGGCATACGATCCATGGGGGCTTCCTCCAGCACACTCATATCACGGATACCGATAAGACTCATATGAAGGGTTCTGGGAATCGGCGTGGCAGTCAGAGTAAGTACATCAACATTTTCCTTCATTTTCTTGATTTTCTCTTTATGAGTTACCCCAAACCGCTGCTCCTCATCAATGATCAAAAGCCCCAAATCCTTGAATTTAATATCATCGGAAAGCACTCTGTGGGTTCCGATTAAAATATCCACAAGACCTTTCTGCAGGTCTGCAATAGTCTTTTTCTGCTGCGCCGGAGTTTTGAACCTGCAAAGCAAATCCACCCGCACAGGAAAATCTTTCATACGCTGAACAAAGGTATTGTAATGCTGCTGTGCCAGAATCGTGGTTGGCACCAGATACACCACCTGCTTGCCCTCCTGCACAGCTTTAAAGGCAATGCGGATTGCTACCTCTGTCTTACCATATCCCACGTCCCCGCAAATCAGGCGGTCCATAATCTTCGGACTTTCCATATCCTTTTTGGCTGCTTCTATGGCAAGAAGCTGGTCTTCTGTTTCCTCGTAAGGAAACATTTCCTCAAATTCCTTCTGCCAGACTGTGTCCGGCTCATACTGAAATCCTGACTGCGCCTGTCTTGCAGCATAAAGCTTTACCAGGTCTTTGGCAATATTTTTTACTGCGCCCCGCACCTTTGTCTTGGTCTTCTTCCATTCCTGACCGCCCAGACGGTTCAGCTTCGGAACCTTTGCGTCTGCACCTGCATATTTTTGCAGTACGTCTAACTGGTTCGGCAGAATATACAGGGTCGTATCCCCGGCATAGTCGATTTTGATATAATCCTTTGTCACCCGGTCTACGGTAATCTTTTCAATTCCCTTATATATGCCCAGACCGTGATTTTCATGCACCACATAATCACCAATGCTCAATTCTGAAAAATTCTGTATTTTCTTTCCGCTGTACTCTGCTTTTTTCCGCCGCTTCTTCTTCGCCTCACCGAAAATATCAGACTCTGTAATCATGACAAATTTTACAAGAGGATACTCAAAGCCCCGGCGCATACGTCCAAAGGCGGTCATAATCTCTCCCGGTGCAAGAACGCGGTTCATATCCTCTGTATAAAAACTGTTCAGCCCTTCTTCTCTTAAATCCTCCGCCAGTCGGGCTGCCCTTGTGCGGGATCCGGATAAAAGCAGCACCTGATAGCCGTTTTTGCGATACTGCTTCAAATCCTTTACCAAAAGTTCAAAGCTGTTGTTATAAGGGCTGACAGACTGGGCAGAAATGTGGAACTGATCTTTGATGTCCCAATCCCCCTTCTGCTGCTCAATAGTGCAGAGAGATACACATTTTTTCTTATTTAATTTGGAAACCGCCTGCTTACAGCTAATGAGAAGGTCTGTCTGTCCGGGCAGAAGATAGCCTTTTTCCAGCCTGTGCTTCATGCTCTCCTGAAATTCTGCTTCTACTGCAGTCCCCTGCTCCACAAGACGGTTTGTTTCGTCCAGAATTACCAGGGTTTCCTCTGTCTGGAAATAATCGGTAAAGGTTACGGCATCTTTATAAAAATACCGTAAAAAATGCTCTGCCACAGAAAAATCTTCAAATTCCTTCAGGCAGTCCACAGCCTCTTCCACACTCTGTTTCAATCTGGCGCCTTCTTCTGTCAAAAAATCCTCCCGGAATTTTTTTACTGTAAGATTTTTCTCTTTTTCTATTTTTTCCAGACCTTTTTTCAAAACCTCCGGACTTAACACGATTTCTGAGGCAGGATAAATGGTGATTTCGTCCAGATTTTCTATAGAACGCTGGCTCTCTGCATCAAAGCTGCGGATTGAATCAATTTCATCGCCCCACAGTTCTATACGCACCGGATTTTCCTCTGTGAGAGGAAAAATATCAATAATTCCACCCCGGAAACAAAACTGTCCCGGAAGCTCTGCCTGGGCACATCGCTCATACCCCATGCCCAGCAGCTTTTTCTTTAATTTTTCCATATCAAGAGGACTGTCCCCGCCAAAGTGCAACGTATGCTCCTCCAGTACGTAAAGGGGAAGCAGATAATCCATACACCCGCCCATACTGGTAATCACTGTCACGCCTTTTTTCTGTAAAAGAGCGGCAATAACCTTCATTCGCTCTCTGGTCAGGAGATTCCCGTGAATATCCGCCTGAAAGAAAATCAAATCCTTTGTTGGATACAAATATACGTCCCTGTCATAAAGACGGTAATCTTCATATAATTCCTTTGCCTTTAAATCATTCTCAGCAACAATCAAACAGTTTTTCCCACACGCTTTGCCGTCTTTTCGCAAACCTTCTAAAAGCCCATATATCATATGGGCTTTCTGAGATTCCACACAGCCCGAAAGCTGGAGGATACCTTTATGTTTGGGGAGCCGGTCTTTCAACTCCCCGTATTCGCTGAGTTTTTCCAAGGGCTGCATGAATACCTGCATTTTGCCTACTCCTGTGTTTTCTTCTTTTTGCCTGCACCATTATAATGATTCATGGCAGCGTCAATACCCTTTTCCAGAATCATTTCCACAGCGTCTGCTGCCTGCTTAATGGCAATATCTACAACTTCTCTGTCTTCTGCTGAAAATCTTCCCAGCACATAATCAGCCAAATCCCAACCCTGGGGCTTGGCGCCTACGCCTACCTTAATCCGGTAAAAATTCTGTGTACCCAGACGGGTAATCATGCTCTTTATTCCATTATGTCCGCCCGCACTTCCCTTTTTCCGAATCCGAAGCTGTCCCGGTTCCAAATCGATGTCATCGTAAATAACAATCAGCTCTGATTCCGGATCTAATTTATAGTAATTCACAAATTCCGCAATGCAATCTCCGCTTAAATTCATGTAGGTCAGAGGTTTCACTGCAAGCACCTTTTCGCCTGCAATCATACCCTTGCCATACATTCCTTTATGGGCAATGCCGCCCTGGGGAATCCTGTGACGGTCAATCAGCTCGTCAATGGTGTCAAATCCCATATTATGACGGGTTTTTTCATATTGTCTGCCTGGATTTCCAAGCCCTGCTATTAAAAACATATGATACTCCTTAGTTAAAATATACCAGTTCCTGCTCCAGAGACTCTACTTCTTCTACGGACAAAGCATTCAGAACCGGACCTTCCTTGTGATAGGATTCCACATATTCATAGTCCACAACTGCGATGACCTTTACCCATTTTCCGGTTTTCAGATGCTTTGCCTCCGGGCTTTTGCAGACATAGCCAATAAAGCTGGTGTCATCTGCACAGCAGGTCATTGCCATTCTTCCCGGTACAAACACATTCTTTGCAAATTCTCTGGATTTTAATACCATTCCGGTAAAAGATACGGTTTTTCCCTCATAAGTTTCCGGGTGATCCATGGCGTCTACAAACCAGATGCCATAGTCCTCATCCATAATTTCAATCACATCTGCGTCCACATCAAAGGGCATTTTTTCTGCAAAAATATCTTCGATTTCGCCTTCCTCGTCCTCAAAAATAATCTCTGCGCCCTGATTTACCACCTTCACGCTTCTTCTAAAGGAAGCCAGCGGCATGTCCATGGAAGCGCGGTTAAACAGCACCATATCTGCGTTTCGCACCATTTCCACAAACAGGGATTTCATGTTGTTCATGTATACCTGGAAAGTACTGGCATCAACGGTAACAATGTGCTGCACAATGCCCCAGTCCTTTGGAAGCTGCATTTCTTCAAACTTGCTTACCTGCCACATACCATTGTATTCAATAATCACGCGCTCCGGGCTGTAAAAGGCATCGTATGCCACCAATCTCTCCGGTGTCAGCTCTTCAAGGCTGTTTAAAACCTCTACAGAGGTTCTGCTCTTTTTAAGCTGCTTTTCATCAAATTCCACTTCTCCCTCTTCACAGAGAATCAGAAGAGTAGGGCCGTCTATCTGAAAATAGTCCTGAGCTATGGTAAAATCCAGAAATGTGGACTTACCGCTTTCCAGGAAACCTGCCATAAAATATATGGGAACTCTGATTTCGTCTTCCATTTTCCTGTCCTTTCTTAAATTCCGAATAATTCTGCCAGTTTTGTTTCATCAATTTTAGAGCCGATGACACACAGTCTTCCTGTATAATCCGGGGAACCTGTACGAATATCTGCCTCGCCCGGAACCATGTCAAAGTAAATCCATTCTCCGTTTTCACTGGAAACCATTCCCTTTGCACGCAGAATCATACCATAGGACTCATCTGTGGAAAGCGTATTCAGAATCTGCTCGATTTCTTCACGGCTGAAAGATTTCACAGTTTCTCTGCCCCAGCTTGTGAACACCTCATCTGCGTGGTGATGACCATGGTGGTGGTCATGGCCGCAACCGCATTCTTCATGGTCATGGTGATGATGATGCTCGTGGTCATGGCCGCAGCCACACTCCTCATGGTCGTGGTGATGATGATGCTCATGCTCGTGGTCATGGTGATGATGGTCGTGGTGGTGTCCGCCGCATACCGGGCAGGTTTCCTCTTCCATCAGTTCTTTTTCCAGAGAACGGTTATTTTCCATGATATCCAGAATCTTCGCACCGGAAAGCTGCTCAACAGGTGTTGTAATCACTGCCGCTGTCTGATTCAGAGAACGGATTAATTCAACGGCTGCCTGCACCTTGTCATCAGTTGCCTTTGGTGTGTCTGTACGGCTTAAAATCACTGTGCCTGCGTATTCAATCTGATTGCTGAAGAACTCACCAAAGTTTTTCATATACATTTTGCACTTTGTCACGTCTACAACTGTAGTGAAGCTGTTAAGTTTTATGTCAACTTCTCCTTCTACCTTTTGTACTGCCTTGATTACATCAGAAAGCTTACCTACACCTGAAGGTTCAATAATAATTCTGTCCGGGCTATATTTCTGAATGACTTCCTTTAACGCCTCGCCAAAATCTCCCACCAGAGAACAACAAATACAACCAGAGTTCATTTCGCGGATCTCAATTCCCGCCTCTTTTAAAAATCCACCGTCAATGCCGATTTCTCCAAATTCATTTTCAATCAGCACCACCTGTTCTCCTTTGTATGCTTCAGTGAGTAGCTTTTTGATTAAAGTGGTCTTTCCTGCTCCGAGAAAACCGGAAAAAATATCAATTTTTGTCATGTTACATTTCTCCCTTCTGTTCTTTCTATAAAATAATAACTTACGGATAAAACATTGCAAAAGGGGACGAAAATCCATTTCCGCCCCTTAATCCCAATATAAAAACCTCTCGTTGGTCAGTATAACACATTTTATATAGAAAAGAAATCCTCAAAAAGCTCTATTTTACAGACTCTTTTCACACTTCCTATCATTTTTACGTTCCAGTTTTCATCAATCTGTGTCCACAGCTTTCCTCCCGGTGTATGCACCATAACGTCAGAACTGATAAGCCCCTGCTTCAGCGCCGCCCCTGCTGCCGCACAACTACAGGTGGCCGAGGAAAGTGTATACCCTACGCCGCGCTCAAAAATTTCTATCTGAATATTATTTTTATCAAGAACCTTCACAATCTGAGTATTAATTCTTTCCGGGAAATAATCTGCACCCTCGGAATACTTTCCGATACGGCACACTTTTTCTCTGGAAATTTCATCGGTAATAATCACACAATGAGGATTTCCAATAGACGCACAGGTACAGTCATATTCTTCCCCGCCAAAGTTAAAATATTCATGGACTGCCTCCCTTTCCGGACCTGTAAGCCCTAATTTGCGGCTGTTAAAGGAAAGCTGTCCCATGGACATCTGAATTCTGCTGCCATCCCGATTCAAATAGCGCAGTTCTACCTCTCCGCTTTTGGTATACAGAAAAAACTTCTCCTTCTGCACAACGCCTGTAATCTTTAAATAATGAGCAAAAATACGAATGGCATTGCCGCCCTGCTCCGCCTCTGAGCCATCTGCATTATAGACCTTGACATACATCTTTTCTCCGTCCATATACGGTCCTGCTACAATTCCATCTGCACCGATTCCAAAATTACGGTCACAGATTTTTCTGATTTTTTCTGTATTTAATTCCTCTGTATTTTTCTGACAGTCAAATACCAGATAATCATTTCCCAGACTGTGATATTTATAAAATTCCATATAATCCTTTCCTCCAATTTGAGATAACTTTCACATTCCAAAACACCAAATTTTTTTCTCTTATTATCAGTATATTTTCTATATTACTTTTAGTGTATCAGACACTTTTATGTTATAATATCCATATAGTGTCATAAACATTGCAAATAATGCTGTTTTCAGGAGGAACATATGAATACCTACGAAAAATCCGGCTATCTCAAAGAAGATTTTCAATATTTTCATCTGCATACCCGAAAAATGCAGGAATTTCAATACCATTATCATGATTTTCATAAGGTGCTTTTGTTTTTGCAGGGAGATGTTTCCTATCATATAGAAGGAAGAGTTTTTCATCTGTTTCCGGGAGATGTGGTGCTGATTCCTGCCGGAGAAATTCATAAGCCGGTTCTAAACAGCGCCCAGATTTATGAGCGGATTATTTTATACCTTTCCCCTGATTTCCTGACTGCTGCCGGAAATAAAGATACAGACCTGAATCACTGTTTCCTTCAGGCAAAAAAACATCAGAACAATGTTATGCGGCTTCTATCCACTTTTCAAAAGAATCTGTCTCATCTCTGTTCCTGCCTGGAAGAAGAGCTGAAAGCCCCCTCCCTTTTTGCCGGAACTCTCCGCCCTAAATATCTGGTAGGAGAATTTATGATTCTGCTGAACCGAGCCACTCTGAATCATTGCAGTGTTTATCCGGAAAATACCTTTAAAAATGAAAAAATCACACAGATTTTAAACTACATCAACAACAATCTGGCTGCATCTTTGTCTATTGACACGCTATCCTCCCGTTTTTTTATTAGCCGCTATCATCTGATGCACAGTTTTAAAGACGCCACCGGATATACTATCGGAAGCTATATTACAACCAAACGACTACTCTACGCCCGTGCCTTAATTCGTGGCGGCGCTTCTGTCACAGACGCCTGTTACGCCAGCGGATTCCAAAATTATTCTACTTTTTCCCGTGCTTACAAAAAACAGTTTCAGACAAGCGCGAAAAAAGACCGTTGAACCATACCTCTATTACATTATATAGAAGGAATTTTTCATTTCTGAAAGGAGTATCTATGAAATATTTAGCAAAAGAACACCACATTTTTTCCATGTCCCCGGAGAACAAGCCGGCTCTGTATGTGAATAATCAGGAAATCTTTCAGCTCCAGACCCTGGACTGCTTTTGCGGCCGTCTGAAAAAAGATGGCATTTGCCCTCCGGAGGCTTTAAACCAGCCTTGTAATCCTGCCACAGGTCCTGTATATATCAATGGGGCTATGCCCGGAGATACGCTGAAAATTGAGATTTTAAAAATAGATGTGGAAAAGCAGGGAATTACGGAAATTGATACAGATTTCGGTGTTCTGCCCCATCTGGTAAAAAATAGCCTTGCAAAAACACTTCCTATACAGGAAAACAAAATCCTTTTTCACAGGGATTCCCGCTCTGATTTACAATTTGATTTGCAGCCAATGATTGGAGTGATTGGCGTTTCACCAAGGGAGGGCAGTATCCCAACAGACACCCCTGATATCCACGGCGGAAATCTGGACTGCACACAAATTCGGGAAGGTTCCTGTCTGTACCTCCCGGTACAGGTTCCCGGCGCCCTGCTGGCTCTGGGTGACTTGCATGCCTGTATGGGTGACGGGGAAATCGGGGGCTGCGGTGCAGAAATTGCAGGTGAGGTTACACTGCGGGTTTCTGTGATTTCCGGACAACAGAAACCTTATCCTATTGTGGAAACAGAGGAGAAATTAATCATCTTGGCGTCCGGAAAGACCCTGGACGAAGCGTGTGAAGCTGCTGCGGAAGCATTCTGTGATTTTCTTGTCAGCGAAATGGAGTTTACGTCTGAAGATGCTGTTATGCTGCTTTCGCTTGTGGGGAATCTTTTTGTGTGCCAGGCGGTAAATCCACAGAAGACTGTGGGGGTGTGGGTTTGGAAAAAGATTATTTTTTTCCACACAACAAAAAAACTTCTATAAACATCACCTGTTTATAGAAGTTTTTCATATATATCTTCAAAACCGCATACACAAAACCAAACCATTTCCAACTT
>SAMEA3387500__coassemble_1870_pt1 | contig 10563 bp, 7 predicted proteins | sample SAMEA3387500__metabat2_high_PE_001 | metagenome-assembled genome bin SAMEA3387500 (sample SAMEA3387500) | Felis catus | biome: Faeces | place: United Kingdom | collected 2012
CCAATTGTTCAGATAAGGGAAGAACCGGGTTCAATCCAATTATGATGTATGCTGTCGTTACTTACGCAAACATGCGTGGGGTAAGGGCTGTTGACCGTATTGTGGAATTATGTGAAAGAGACCTTGCGTTTATCTGGCTTACCAAAGGGCAGAAACCAAAAAGAGATGCATTTTATGAGTTTAAAAACAAAAAACTAACAGCTGATGTATTGGATGAACTGAACTATCAGTTTCTCCGCCGTCTACAAAAAGAAGGACTGATTACGCTAAAATCTCTTTTTATTGATGGCACAAAAATAGAAGCCAATGCAAACCGATATACGTTTGTCTGGAGAGGGACACTGAACTACCATCTTGCAGGATTGTTAGATACGATTGATTCGCTGTATCAGAAATATAATGTTCTGATTGATGAAAATGAGCATGGCATCAAATGTGACATTCCCCATGCTCATATGTTTGTGATCGAAGGAATGGAGAAAGTAAGGGATGTCATTGAAAAGAACCGGAAACGAAAACTGACAAAACATAAAAAGTTGTCCAATAATACAATCATCGAAATTGACAATTGTTCTCCGTTGGAGATTCTGAAACTCCAGAAAAATCTGCTTCAGATTGCAGAGCAGGAACATATCACATTTGATTATGGAAAAGGGAAAAGAAAACCAGAAATCCAGCAACTGTATGAGGAGCTGGAAACCTGTGGTGAACGCCTGATGGGATACAAAGAATGCTTTGAGATCATGGGAAAAGATCGGAACAGTTATTCCAAAACAGATTTAGAAGCTACATTTATGAGAATGAAAGAAGACCATATGCTAAATGGACAATTAAAAGCAGCATATAACATTCAGATAGCAGTAGAGAATTATTTCATTGTTCAGGCATATGTAAGTAATGACCGGGCAGATTATAATACATTGATTCCCGTGTTAGAAAAACACAAAAACGCATTTGGAGAAATTTTGGAAGAAGTAACTGCAGACAGCGGTTATTGCAGTGAAAAGAATCTTCTGTACTTAAAAGAACATAAAATCTCCAGTTATATTAAGCTGCAGGATCATGAAAAGCGAAAAACGCGTGCTTATCAAGAAGATATTGGGAAGTATTATAACATGAAAACACAGATGTTTGAGGATGAACTTTATTATGTCTGTCATGATGGAAGGGAACTTCATCATCTTAGAACGGAAACAAAAGAACAGGCTGGTTACACTCAAACGTTTGAGGTGTATGGATGTTCCGATTGCAGTGGCTGTGAACATAAAGCAAAATGTCTCTATAAATATGATGCTGAAAAAGATGAAGAGAAAAATAAAGTCATGAAGATCAATGAACAATGGGAAGCTTTAAAAGAAGAATCCCATGCAAACATCCAGCGTGAGAAGGGGATTTTGAACCGACAGATCCGTTCCATTCAGACAGAAGGACATTTTGGAGATATTAAAGAAAATGACGGTTTTCGACGTTTCAATTACCGGACAGCAGAAAAAGTATATAAAGAATTCATGCTGTATGCGATTGGAAGAAATATAAATAAATATCATCGTTTTCTTCATGATGAGATCAAGAAATTTGAAGGAAAAACCGAAGAAAAGACTGCTTAGAAAAAGAGTGCTTTTAAAAATGCAGTTGAGGGGTTTTTGTGCCCTAAAATACATACAGAAAAGAAAAAATAAGAATCTCCCGAAGAAGTTCAAGTATTAAAAATACTGATTTCTACGGGAGATTCTTATTTTAAGAGTTATGTCATAACGAACAATGCGTCATTAATATCTCTGCATTGATGAATATGTCAAGCCCTGCCATTTCACATCATTTACGGATACTCCGCAATTGTAATCTTATAATAAGCCGTAGGGATGGAAAAGAAGTCTATTACCGTGTATCTGATACCAAACAAGCACAGCTTCTACACAAAACCATAGAACAGACAATGGCGATTATATGTCCATCCGTAAAGGAGTAAGTGAACTTTATGAAACATGGATACTACGAAAGCAAACCTTTTACACACAATAACGCTAAAAGAACACACACTGAAACAATATCACTGTATTCCGGTATTGAGTTAGCCTTTCCTTTTGCATCAGAAATAGAATCTTTTTATTTTTATCATAAACCATTGACACATATATTGGAAATCAACTATTGCATATCCGGAAAAATCGGATGGAGCACGAATGACGGAAAACGGATCTGTCTTACCCCAGGGGAATTTGCTCTGTATACCATGGATATTTGCACAAACAAAACAATTACCCTATTGGATGATACATATCAAGGAATTCTCCTATATATTGACCTGGAGCAATTTTCAAAGAATCCTCCGGTGCCTTTGATCGGCTCAAAGATAACTGGACAATTTCTTCTGGAAAAATACTGCAAAGAAGCGATATGTACAACATTTTCCGGTAACAAAAGGCTTCAGGAAATTTTTAAGGCTTTTTATCAGTTTCCAAAAGAACTACAGTTAGCTTACCAGAAAGTCAAAGTCTTGGAACTTCTCCTTGTTCTGAGTCAAATTGAGATCAGTCACGAAAGGCATCTTTCTGATTTCCAGCCCGAACAAGCAGAACGTATTCACCAAATTCATGATCAACTGATTAATAACCTAGAACATCGTATTTCGATTGAAACCCTGTCCAAACAATATCTAATGAATCCAACAACCTTAAAAAATATGTTTAAATCCATATATGGGACATCAATCGCTGCACATATTCGTGAACATCGGATGGAGTATGCTGCTCAGCTACTTCAAAATTCCAACCTAAGTATCGCAGATATCGCCTCAAAAGTTGGTTATGACAGCCAAAGCCGCTTTTCTTCTGCCTTTAAGAAACAATATAAAATGCTTCCAAAAGAATATCGAAAAAATTCAGATATATCTTAGCGTTTTCATGACTTAATCACTTCAAATCAACAACTTTGAAGTGATTAAGAAAGTAAATCAAATAACTTCTGCAGATTTTTCCAGTCCATACGCTATCAAAAAGCTATTCTCCGGTGCCGAAAGGGCATTTGTATAATAAAGGACTGTCCCAGCTTCCTCTGCATAATAAGATTTCATCCGGTCTCCAAAAAAGTCCTCCGAGTAGCCAATCAATTCGCCCTGATCTATCATTTGTCCTCGTTGAATTTGGGGATACCATAATCCTTGCTCTTCTGCATACAGATAGATCGCTTCTTTAAAAATCTTTTGATTTTTTATCGTTTTCTTCTCATTAAAATAAGCAATATTCAAATGCTGCAGTAATAATTTCATATTTCGATAACATAAGTCTACCCATTTATCTTCGCATCCATGTGAGTGCCCAATTTCTACCAGAAGCCCCGGAAGATCATAATGATGCGCCGCATAACTATATTCTCCGCTATCCGCACTTGATTCTACCAAAAATGGAAGATCTAGCTCCTTAGCTGCTACGTATGAATACTCTTTTACCTTTTCTGCATTTGGATAAAAAGCCAAAGGTGCCATTACTTCTGTATTAGCTCCACTGTGAAAATCAAGGATAAAATCTACTTTTGGGAAAAGTTCCGTCATAAAATACCAGGCAATCCTCTCCCCAACACTACCATTTTCTTTTCCCGGATAATCATGGTTTAGATTGTACCCGTCCTCTGGGATGATCTCCACGGTACGTTCCCAAAATCCGCTGGTATTTACGCAATGCATAAATATAATGTTGCCTTCCATACGGGATGCATTCACTTCCTTTGCCAGACGTATAACCGCCGCAGTCCCCGGATATTCCCCTGCATGGATCCCCGCTGTCACTAATAAGGTTTTTCCTGGCTTCGCTCCGCATACAAGCGTTGTAGGGATTATATAGTCTTTCACGCCTGGCTCCAGATCGATCTGTTTTTTCTCTCCGGCTTCAAGTGTGTGCCCACAAATATGCCACATACGATATCCTCCTACTTATTTCTTCTGTTATATTCTGTTGACATTGATACAGCGGACTTTTTCCAGGTCCACAGCACCCCCATAAACAATACGATTGCTGCCACGGTCCATGTGATGGGATACACTCTTGTCAGCATCCTTACATTATGAAATCTTGTAACCAAGGTATGAAGAAGCAGCATTCTTCCTCCACAAATAACACAGAGAACAATGATCATAGATAATAACGCATACCCCATTCCACGGATTGCTCCACTGAATACCTCGATCAAAGAATTCAACCAATAAAACGGAAATGAAATTGCAATAATTTCCAGTCCTATCTCGATTACAGATGGATCCTTTCCAAACCAGCCCAAGGCTGTTTCTCCCCCGGCCAGCAATACTGTTGAAATTACCACAACCGTTAATACAGAAATACTTCCCGATGCGACGATTCCTTTTTTGATCCGCTCTATCTTATCAGCGCCTATATTCTGCGCTGTAAATGTCATCGTTGCCTGACCAAAAGCCAAAACCGGTAAATAAATAAAATTTTCTAATTTAAAATAATAGGTATATGCAGTAATCGTATCTGTACCAAATCCGTTAATAAAATATTGGATCATCACATTGGAAAGTGTGATGGTCATACTCTGTATTCCTGCAGGCAGACCCAATTTCAGTATCTTCCAGATATATCTGCTCTTTATCTTAGCAACACAAAATCTGAGGGTTATGATTCTATTTCCCCGCAGAAGAATCCACAGCACTGCCACTGCCGAAAAAGTCTGTGAAATACTGGTGGCTATGGCAGTTCCACAAACACCCAGTTTCAATCCTGCGATCAACCAGGCATCTGCTAAAACATTCAGAATCCCTCCGACGGCCAAAATGTAAAATGGAGACGCCGAGTCTCCACATGCCCGTAAAATTCCAGCTCCAATATTATAAAGGATCAGAGGTAATAAACTGATAAAATATATCCGTATATAAGTGATTGCATCCCCCTGAATTTCTTCAGGCGTATGCAGCAGATCAAGTAAGACAGGAGCTGTAAATTCTCCAATTACTGTTAAGATCATTCCGGCGATTGCTGCAAATATAATTGCTGTTTGTACCAGTCCGTCTGCCTCTTTCATTTTTTTTGCTCCCACTGCATGGGCTACTGCGACACTCGTACCTGCTGAAAGCCCTGTAAAGATTCCTATCAGGCATGTTACCAAGAGGCCGCTTGCACCTACTGCTGCGGAAGCAGTTGTTCCTACAAAATTACCTACAAAGATCAGATCTGTTGTATTGTAAAGTAACTGAAATACACTTCCTGCCATAAGAGGAAGTGCAAATGTAATCAAAGACACAAAGATGCTGCCCTGCGTCATGTCCACCAGTTTTTTCTTTGTTCCTGCAGACATATCACCATTTCTCCTGTCCGCTTTTCCACTTATGACAGGCAACTTTGTGACCTGGGCTGACTTCTATCATTTTTGGCTTTTCAATTTTACAGATTTCCCTGCATTCCCTGCATCGGGTTTGGAATGGACAGCCTGCCGGTATATGTAAAGGACTGGGAGCTTCACTCTCAATACTTGTGATCTCCTTTGTAAAATCCATCTGAACAGAAAAAACCGCTTCCAGAAGTGCCTGTGTATACGGATGCTGTGCATGACTTCGAACCTGCTCCCCCGGAAGAATTTCTACCAGATTACCAAGATACATAACTGCAACCTGGTGAGCAAATGCCTGTACCAGAGACAGGTCATGGCAGATAAACACAAAAGAGATTCCTTTTTCTTTCTGAAGTCTGGCAAGAAGTTCCATAATACTGTCCTGTACCGTTACATCTAAAGCACTGGTAGCTTCATCACATACAATGATCTCGGGTTCTAACGCCAATGCCCGTGCAATTCCTACCCTTTGCCTTTGACCTCCGCTCATATTGTGCGGGAATCGATAAATATACTCTTCCGGAAGTTCCACCATACGGAGCAGTTCTTTTGCCTTTTCTTCTTTTTCCGATTTCCGGATCCGCCGGAAGTTCATAAGGGGTTCTGTCACAATATCCATTACTTTCATTTTGGGATAGAAAGCTGTCCCTGGATCCTGAAATACCATCTGGATCTTTTGACGCAGTCTGCGAAGTTTTTTCCCTTTCAGTTTTGTGATATCTTCTCCATGATACAGGATGCTTCCCTCCGTAGGTTCCAGGACATTTACCATCAATTTGACAAATGTGGATTTTCCACATCCACTTTCTCCTACGATTCCCAGCGTCTTCTCTTTATATACGTTCAGATTGATATCATCACAGGCTGTCAGAAACTGCCCCTTTGACTCAGAAAATTTTTTTGTAATATGTTCCGCTGTTAAGATCACCTGGTCAGACATATCTTTTCCCTCCAATATCCGGTACACACGCCAGCAGATTTTTTGTATATTCACTTTTGGGATTTTTTATAACATCCTCTTTTTTCCCGGATTCTGTGATTCTTCCATTCCGCATAACGATCAACTGATCTGCCATGTAAGCTGCCATGGCAATATTATGAGTCACCATAATAATAGCGGTATGATACAGATCTCTGATTTCCATAAATTGACGGACAATCTGAGCCTGTGTGGTTACATCCAGTGCACTGGTTGGTTCGTCCGCCAACAGGATCTTCGGCTGAAATGTCATGGCCATAGCAATTCCTACACGCTGGCGCATTCCGCCGGAAAGCTGAAACGGATAGCTTTTCATGACACGTTCTGCATCATGCAGATGCATTTTGGAAAGCATATCGGCTCCTTTTTTCCATGCTTCTTTTTTTCCCACCTTTTTGTGCGTGCGGATGTACTCCACAAACTGATCCCCGATCGTGCGGATAGGATTAATCATCGCTCCCGAATCCTGAAAGATCATGGAAATCTCTGTCCCACGCAGATCCTTCCATTGTTTCGGATCCAGAGACAGTAAAGATGTTCCCTGAAAGAAAATATCTCCCTGTTCCACGTTCCCTTTACCGGGAAGAAGACCCAGAATCGATCGAAGAATGGTTGTTTTTCCGCTTCCGCTTTCTCCCACAAGTGCGATGATCTCACCTGGCTGCAGTGTAAGATTAAAATTTTTCACAGAGGCTTCCTGCTCTTTTCCGTAATGCACTGTGATATCCTTCATATTTAACAGATCCATATACATTACCCCTCCTCTTTCGGATCCAGAACATCCCGCAGGCTGTCTCCCAGTAAATTAAAGACAACGACAACAAGTAAAATAGCAAGTCCCGGGAAGATCATAACCCATGGAGCATTCTGCATATAGGAACGCCCTTCACTCAACATCAATCCCCATTCGGGAATGGGCGGCCTTGCACCAAATCCAAGGAAAGACAGCCCTGCCAGTTCCAGCATCATTCCCCCAATGTCTGTGGATGCCGTGATCACCAGCGTGGGAAGAACGCTTGGAATCATATAACGTGCCAAAATATGCCTTGTTTTAGATCCTGTTACCTTGGCTGCTGCCACATAGTCCTCATATTTTATCTTCAGCACAAGACTCCTGGCCATGCGGGCATATTTTGGCCAGCTCACAAGGCCTACCGCGATGACGGCATTTGTAATGCTGGGTCCAAGGATCCCGGCAACTGCCAGCGCCAGCACCATTCCTGGAAACGCTACCATCATATCTGCGATCCTCATGATCACCGCATCCAGCCAGCCTCCGAAGTATCCGGCAAGGATACCGATCACACTGCCAATGAGAAAAATACTACCTACCAGCGCAAAAGTTGCCGGCAGGGATGCCCTGGTTCCATAGATCACCCGGGAAAATAAATCCCGTCCCAGTTTGTCTGTTCCAAACAGATGTCCGTCTCCGGGTGCTTGTAAAGCCTCTGTAAGGATTGCTTCTCCAGGATCATGGGTCGCGATCTGAGGGGCAAACACAGCCGTCAGTATAATTCCAAAGGCCAGGATAAGATACACGGTAAACTTTTTGTTTTTCAAAAATATGTTCTGCTTCTTCATGTTTACCTCGCCTTCCTTCTGATCCGCGGATCAAGAAACTCATACGAAATATCCACGATCAGATTGATCACCATATAGATGAGAGCGATCCAAAGGACAAATCCTTGAATTAACGGATAGTCCAATGCTGTGATCGCAGTAACCGCCAGATTTCCAATTCCCTGATAGCCGAAGATCACCTCAACAACTGCTGTCCCGCCCAGCAGGGAACCCAGAGAGAGCCCCAGCATGGTTACCAGAGGCAGAAGCGCATTGGGAAATACATGACGCCACAGGATCACGCGTTCGCTGATGCCTCGGGCCCTGGCGCCAGTAACATAATCCTGATTCAATTCCTCCAGCACTGCCGTACGAACCTGCCTTGTATATTTTGCAGCCATGGCAAATGCAAGTGTCAATGCAGGCAGGATCATCTGCTGGAATCCAGCTTCTTTGGAAACGGTAGGCACAAGCCGCAGTTTCAGGGCAACCACATAAAGAAGTAACAGTCCCACCCAGAAATTCGGCATGGAAATCCCCAGAAAACTGATTCCTCTTACCAGATGATCCACTGGTTTTTCTTTATAAACAGCAGCCAGTACTCCAAATGGTACAGAAATCGCCAGCATGAGCAGCAAAGACAAAACAGCCAGCTGTATGGTAGGCATAAGGCGGGATATGAGCAGCTCAGCAACCGGCTTATGCATGGAAAAGGAATTTCCGAAATTTCCATGCAGGCAATTCCAAAGCCATGTGCCGTACTGTTCTATGAAAATACGGTTCAGTCCCAGTTCTTCTCTTGTCTCATTGAGCACTTCTTCCGAAGGCATCATTCCTGTACTTGCATACATAGAGGTAACAGGATCCCCCGGTGCAAGAAAGATCAATAAAAAGGAAAGAAAGCTGATCCCGATCAGAATGACCAGAATCTGCAGAAATCGTTTCCCAAGTTTTTCTTTGTTCATTTTTCTTCCCTCATTCCAATTACTCTGCCGGTTTAATATCTGTTGTCAGCCAATAATAATCAAAGGCCGGGATTTCAGCACCTGCTACTTTTTCCTTGTTGCTGATCATTGTAGAATTGTAATACCCATGTACCAATACTGCACAATCATCGATCAGCACCTGCTCCATCTGGATGACAAGATCTTTTCTCTCTTCTTCATCCATGGATGCCTTAAACTGCTCATACAGTTTGTTGTACTCTTCGTTATCATATCTGCAATAATTAGTGGCATCTGTATTGTCTTCTGTAAAAAAGTTTTCACTACCGTCTCCGTACCAGTTCAGAAGAAAGGCTTCCGGATCTCCGGTTCCCACTGTGATCCAGTTGGAATTGGACAGATCATAATCCCCTTCCTGCATTTCCATCCATAAGGTATCACTGTCCAACACATTCACATTACACCCGATTCCGATTGCTGCCAGCTGTGACTGGATTCCTTCTGCAAAATCACTCAGACAGCGATTTTTATAGGTATCAAATTCCAGGACAATGTTTTCACCGTCTAATTCACGAATGCCGTCCCCATCCGTATCCCTGATTCCATTATCATCCAGAAGCTGGATCGCCGCTTCCTGATCATAAGTATAAGGATTTACCAGTTTTTCGCTGTCATATGCCAGAGTATCCGGAAGGACTCCCGGTCCATAATTGTACATACCGCCTACTGTCACATCGCAAAGGGTCTGGCCGTCGATTGCCATAAAGACTGCCTGACGCAGCGTATCATTTCCAAGAATCCCGTCAAAATTAACCAAGGCAAATCCTGTACGGACACCGGTTTTTTTCGAAACATAAAAAGCATCATCTCCTTCCAGTTTTTGCAGATCACTGATCGTAGTAATATTTTCTGTCAGGTCAATGTCTCCGCTTTCGATCGCCATTGCTTTTGTGGTGTCATCCTCAATGAACATCATGGTCACACTATCGTATGGAACGTCTCCGTTCCAATAATTCTCATTTTTAACAAGTTCCCCGCTTTTACTGAGTTCGTCAAAAGAATCTAAGACATAAGGACCCGTGCCGATGACAGATGTGGTGTATCCGCCCGGATGCTCCGCATCCGTAAGATCCCCCTCTACATCAATGATCGTATAAAACGGAAAGCACAGCGGACCTCTCAGATCCGCATAAGCTGTATTCGTTACAATTGTAACGGTATTTGCCTCCGGATCCGCCTCAATGCTTGCCATATCTATGTACTGTCTGGGTGTGGAACTGTATTCTGTACTGTTGCACACCTCAAACAAACGATTCATAGAGTCTGCTACCGCCTGGGCATCACAGGGATTTCCATTGGAAAACTTTACTCCATCCCTGATATGAAACGTCCAGGTTTTATGATCCTCTGAAACCTCATAAGAATCAGATAACCATGGCCTAATGGTAGAATCGTCATTAAAACGATACAGGGTTTCTGTTATCCCCCATCGCATCCCCTGCCAGGAAGCATTCTGATATGCGGCAGGATCAAAGGAAGTGGAATATACATAACATCCGAAATTCAAATGGTTCTCTCCTGATGCATTTGCATTCCCAGTGCTATCTCCGGCAGAACCGCATCCACCGAGCATCCCCAATGTAATCATAAATCCTGTTACAATTGCTGCTGTTTTTTTTCTCATCGTTATATCCATTCCTTTCGCTTCGCTCAGGCACAAAACGTAATGAAAATGTTTCC
>SAMEA3387500__coassemble_2025_pt1 | contig 9592 bp, 8 predicted proteins | sample SAMEA3387500__metabat2_high_PE_001 | metagenome-assembled genome bin SAMEA3387500 (sample SAMEA3387500) | Felis catus | biome: Faeces | place: United Kingdom | collected 2012
AACTATTGAAAAAGAGAAAAACAGATTTATGAATAAAATATATAAAAAACAAATAGAAATACTATTTTTTTTATAAGATAAGTTCTATTTTTAGAGTAAGTCCTTTACTATAATGAAACTATAAAAAATAAAGTTCAGGAGGAAATGAATATGAACAAAGTAGAACGTGTAAAAGCAGTTATGAACAATGAAATCCCGGATAAGATTCCGGCAGGCTTTTGGTTTCATTACAAGTCAGATTATACAGTGGAAGAAATGGCAGAGGCACATTTAAAGCTATACAGAGAAACAGATATGGATATTATAAAAATTATGCAGGATTATATGTATCCAATTGAAGGGGAAATTCATTGTGCGGAAGATTGGTACAACATTAAAATTAAAGGAACGGATTCTGAAGAGTTTCAAAAGCTATCTGCGGTTATTAAGAAAATCCGAGAAGAAGTAAAAGACGAAGTTCTTATATTTCAGACAATGTTTGGCCCTTTTAAAGCAGCTAGTATTGCGTTTGGCGATGATGTTCTTATGAAATATAGCAAAGAGGCACCAGAAGCGGTTGCGTATGGAATTGGTGTATTAGCGGAAGGCTTGGAAAAATGGGCCAAAGGTTATCTTGAAGCAGGAGCAGATGGTATTTACTATTCTGCACAATTTGGAGAAGAAGGGCGCTTTACAAAAGAACAGTGGGAAACATTGGTAAAGCCTTTTGATGTTCAGATTTTACATGTAGCAGAAAAAGAAGAGGGGAAATATAACATACTTCATATCTGTGGTGAACCAGAATATAAATTTAAAACGCATGTGGATTGGTTTACGGATTATCCAGGTGACTTGGTAAACTGGTCTGTGAAAGACAATGCTTATAGTTTGGAGCAAGGGCGAGATTCTTTCAAAAGGGCTGTTTTAGGCGGATTGAATAATAAAGGAAACATATTAAATGGTCCAAAAGAAGAAATAGAAAAAGAAGTGGAAGCAGTTCTAAGAAGATTCGGAGAAAAAGGCATTATGATTGGTGCGGACTGTACAATCCAAGGGGAGAATATTAGTCTTGATTATATTAAAACAGCTGTGTATGCGGCGCATAAGTATAAAAGACAGTGATAGGAGGAGATTTTTATGAGAAAAAGAACAGCAGCAGTATTAAGTATGATTTTAGCAATTAGTATGACTGGTTGCAGTAGTGGAGTAAAACCAGAAGAGGAAAAAACAAACGGAAAAAAAGATGACGGAGTATTAGAAATTGAATTTTTCCAGCAAAAAATGGAAGAGGGTCCGCAAAAGGGATATCAAGCTATTATAGATAAGTTTAATGAGGAAAATTCTGATATACGGATTGAAATGAATACGGTTCCTGATGCCGGAACTGTGTTGACGTCTAGAATTGCTTCTGGAGATATACCAGTTTTGTTTTCTGATTATCCGACGCAGCAGCAGTTTAGGCAGAAGGTAGAAAATGGTTATGTCCAGGATTTGTCAGAACAGGAGTGCCTTAAAAATGTAGAGGAATCCGCTTTGGAGATGACAAAACAGAAAGATGGAAAGTATTATGCTCTTCCATATAGTCGTAATTATATGGGGGTATATTATAATCAAGAAATATTTGAAGAAAATAATCTGGAGGTTCCAACTACCTGGAAGGAATTTCTGGAAGTATGTAAAACTTTAAAAGAAAAATCTATTACACCTATTGGATTAATGGGCAAGGATCCAGGACGTGTAGGACATGGATTCCAATGTATGACAGTGGCTTGGGATCCAGAGGGAATTGAAGCAATTGAGCGCGCGGTCAGTGGAGAAGAAAAACTGGAAAATGATGAAGGATTTAGAGAAGTTGCAGAAAAAACTGCAGAATTACTTTCATATACAAATGAAGACGTTCTTGGACTGGCAGATACAACCTGCTGGGAAAACTTTGCGAATGGAAAATATGCAATGTGTATTACAGGGTCTTATGCCAGAGGAACATTGCTGATTGCCAATCCGGATTTGAAGATGGGAGTATTTCCTCTGCCAAATGAAACACAGGAAACTACAAACACTTTATCAGGTATAGACGCCGCTATTTGTGTATCAGCAAAAGCTTCAGAAGAAGAGAAGGAAGCAGCATATAGATTTTTGGATTATTTGGCAGAAACAGAAAATGCACAAACCTTTTGTAATCATGATGGGGCTCCCTCTTGTATTACTGGGGTAACTCCGAATTATGAAGGAATTGAACCTATGATGGATTTAATTAATGCAGGACAGGTTCATGACTGGATGGCGTCAACAATTGACAATAATATTGTGACAGATTTGTATAATGTAACACAGGGATTCTGGAGTGACAAAGATATTGATAATTATCTAAACCAGATGGATACTTCGATAGCGGTAACATCAGCAGAATAGAAGTCTTTTTAGAGGCAGCACTCCTCTTTGATTGTTGCCTCTAAAAATCGGACATTAAAATATCTTCAGAAAGGAGAAGCGGTATGAAGAAAATATCTGGAAGAGCAATTTATTTTAGTTTTACTATAGTTCCTGTGATTTTGTATAGCTTCTTTTACGTTTATTCTGTAATAAGTGGAGTACGTTATAGTTTTACTGACTGGGACGGAATGTCTCCTGAATTTAATTTGATAGGGTTTAAGAATTATGAAGCTCTTTTTAAAAATCCCAATTTTTGGAACTCTTTAAAGACTACGGTTCTTTATAGTATTATGCTGGTAGTAGGGGTTATTGTTTTATCCTTGTTGTTGGCAGTTTCTTTAAACTCATTAAGAAAATTCAGGACTTTTATGAAATCTGTATTTTTTGTACCAGCTATGATAGGTGGTATTACTATTGCACTTATTTGGGATCAGCTTTTTTACAGAGTAGTACCCTTGATAGGAAAAGCTCTGGGAATAGATTGGTTATCGCAAAGTGTATTGATGACAGGAAATACAGCACTTCTGGCTGTGATTTTTGTTCACATATGGCAGGCTGTTGCCCTTCCTACAGTTATTTTTATAGCCGGATTGCAGCAGATTCCTGATGAACAGTATGAATCAGCGAAAATAGATGGAGCAACTGTTTTTGAACGATTTCGTTATATAACGTTTCCTTATTTGATTCCGACATTGACAGTGAATTTGGTTTTGATGGTAAAACAAGGTTTTACTTCTTTTGATTTTCCTTTTGCATTAACAGGTGGAGGGCCAGTAAGAGCAACCGAAGTTATAGGAATCTTGATTTATAATGATGCATTCAAAAATATGAAGTTTTCAGTAGCAAATGCAGAAGCTTGTGTATTGTTTGTTATTGTAGCTGTTTTTTCATTGACACAGATGAAATTGACAAGTAAAGGAGGGGTACAGGAATGAAAAGAGAAGGTTTTGGTTGGAAAATTGCCAGAAATTTATTTTTACTGGCAGGATTAGGGCTTATTCTTGTGCCCTTATATTTAGTTGTAATCAATTCCTTTAAAACTTTAGAGGAAGCAGGAAGAAATTTTTTTTCATTTCCATCTTCTCTTAATTTTGTAAACTTTCAAAGTCTGTTTTCAAATAGTAATTATTGGGGATTTGCAGTTAATTCTTTGATTATTTCTGTGATTTCAGTCAGCTTGATTTTGATTTTAGTTCCTGCTGTTTCTTATGCAATTGCCAGAAATTATACAAAGAGGTATTATAAAGGTATTTACTTTTACCTGCTGATGGGGCTGTTTATTCCTTCTCAAGTCATTATGCTTCCTGTGACAAAATTGATGACAAATTTAAATCTTTTGAACAGGCAGGGGTTAATTTTGTTATATGCAGCTTTTAGTTTAACACAAGGAGTGTTTCTATTTGTGAATTATATCAGAGGGCTTCCCTACGAGATTGAGGAATCAGCGTATATGGACGGCTGTAATGTGTTTCAGACTTATACAAAAGTTGTAATTCCGTTAGTCAAACCCATGATAGCAACTTTAATTATTATGGATTTGTTGTGGATATGGAATGATTTTATGCTTCCATTATTGATTTTAAATAGGTCACAGGAAAATTGGACATTGCCTCTGTTTCAGTATAACTTTAAGACAGAATATTCATTTGATTATACAATGGCTTTTACAGCATATCTGATGTCTATGTTGCCTATGTTAATTGTATACTGTTTCGGACAAAAACATATTATTAAAGGTTTAACTGCCGGGTCGGTGAAGGGATAAAGAATTGACTTACTGATTTACGGAAGAGGTGTATGCATGATGAGAAAGATATTGATTATTGAAGATGAGATTTATGCCAGAAAATCAATGAAAAAGCAGCTGGAGGAGTGCCTGGAATCGCAAGAGTATAAAATCTTGGAAGCTATAAATGGAAAACAGGGAATCGATGTGATACAGCAGGAGAAACCAGATATAGTCTTCACAGATATTCGTATGCCGGTTATGGACGGGCTTGAACTTTTAAAACAAATGCGGAAACAGGAGTTAAAAACCAAGGTTGTTATTGTCAGTGCGTATGCTGATTTCGAATATGCAAAATCAGCAATGAGATTTGGAGTGCAGGAGTATCTTTTAAAACCAGTGGAGGATAAAGAATTAAGAGAATGCATTGGAAGGCTGGAAAATGAAGAACAGCAGAAGGAAGAAAAAGAGGTCAGAACAGGAGAAGATAGTCTTACTCGCTATATTTATGAAAGAATTTTTTCAGATAAGGATATAGAAGATTTTGTGAACCGAAATATTTTTAGAAGGATTTTCAGACAATTTCAAGTGATGGTACTATATTGTGAAAAGGGGCAGGAGATTGAAACGGGACAATTATATGAATGGCTAAGTCAGTCAGATGAAGAAAATTTGTTTACCGGATTTCGTTTGCTTAAGATACAAAATTATAAGTATATTATAGTGATGTGTGCAGATTGTCAAACAGGTTTCCGTCAGAGAAATCTTATAAAAAGTATGGAAAAAGCTGGAAAATTGGGTTGGTGTGGCGTTAGCGAAATATGTACAGAAGAAGTCGAAATAAAAAAGGCGTATGAACAAGCGGAATCAGCTTTAGAATACAAGGTATTTTACAAGGATAAGCTGCTGTTATTTGAGATTGTTAGCCAGAATTCTAAAAGAAACTATTGTATGGGAGAGGTTCAGAAAGAAAGATATAAAATAGCATTGGAAAAGGGAAATTTAGAGAAAGCCTGTAGTATTTTAAATGAAATTTTTAAAGATATAGAAAATGGCGAAAGGATAACTGGAAAAAGCTTAGAAGTTTTTCTGACCCAGATATCTTTGATTTATCATCAGGTATCAGGTATTTTGTACCATTTTCAAGTTTTAGATTTTTATTCTATAAAGGAAATTCACAGGGAAATGGAAGAAAAAACAAAAGAGATTTGTTGTATATCAAGGAAAAAGAAAGTAGGAGGGACTGATGAAATTATTCAGAGCATGAAAAATTACGCAAAAGAGAATTGCAGCGGAGATGTTACTGTAAAATTGTTAGCGGAGAAAGTATTTTTTATGAATCCGGCATATTTAAGTCATCTTTTTAAAGAGAAAACGGGAGAAAGTTATTCGGTTTATCTAAAACAAATTCGATTAAAAAAAGCAAAAGAATTGCTTCAGAAAAGTACATGTTCAGTAACAGAAGTTGCTCTTATAACAGGATATAATGACACATCACAGTTTATTCGTATTTTCAAACAGGAAACAGGCATGACTCCGAAAAAGTACAGGAATGAGAAGCAGAGAGGAGAAGGATAAAATGTATGCAGAAAAACAGGAAAAGTATCTTTCATTGCTTCATGATGAAACGTCATTGGCACTAGGGTGTACGGAACCAGGTGCAGTAGCTCTGGCGGCAGCATATGCAGCAGCAGTTTTAGAAGAAGAAGTACAAAAAATTAAAATTATAGTCAGTTCGTATATTCTGAAAAATGGAATGAATGTAGGAATCCCGGGAACAGGAATGTCAGGTTTTTCCATTGCAGCTGCAATGGGGAGTATTGGAAAAAATCCTGAGAAAGGTCTTATGGTTTTGAATGGTATTTCGGATATAGAAATACAAAAAGCCAAGGAGATGGTTAAAAAAAATATCATATCTATTGATTTGGCAGAAACAGAAGAAAAGGTATACGTAGAGGCACAGGTCACCTCAAAAAATCATTATGCTCGCGCAGTAATAAAAGAAAATCATCAGAATTTGGTATTATTAGAGCGAGATAGAAAAAAGATTTTTGAAAGGAAGGCGGAGGAACTATACGAAAAAAATAGCCAAAAGAACTTAGAAAATTACGATATGACATTGAAAGAAATTGTTAATTTTGTAAAGTCTGTACCAGAGGAAGAATTGAAGTTTCTGGAGCAGATTCTTCAAACGAATCAGGCGATTGCCAGAGAAGGAATGAGAGGAAATTATGGATTAAAAGTTGGATATTCTATGCTGCACGGACAAAAAACAGGATTAATCGGTGGTGATATCGCAACCTATGCATCTGCTATGGCAGCAGCAGCAGCAGATGCCAGAATGTCAGGCTGTGAACTGCCGGTTGTAAGTACAGCAGGAAGTGGAAACCAGGGTATTACGGCTACCGTTCCAATTATAGAAATTGGTGAAAAACTAGGGATTAAACAGGATAAAATACGAAGAGCAGCAGCTCTCAGCATACTATTTACGATACATACAAAGCAATATTTGGGAAGATTATCAGTATTGTGCGGCTGTTCTATTGCGGCAGCTATGGGAGTTGGTTGTGGCATTATTTTTATGAAAGATGGAACCTATGAGCAAATGTGTCATACAGTTTCTACTATGGTAGCAGATATATCAGGAGTGGTTTGTGACGGAGCAAAACCTGGTTGTGCCTTGAAAATTGCTACGGCCGTAGAGTCAGCAGTAAGAGCCGCTAATATGGCTTTGAATGGAAAAGGTGCAGGAGGTCAAGATGGGATTGTATGTGAAGATGTAGAAGCAACATTGTCCAATCTGGGGATTTTAGGCAATATTGGAATGAAAAATACAAATCGTATGATTTTAAAGATGATGTTGCAAAAACAAAAAATATAGGAAGTATATGAAAAAATGGAAGAGAAATTCACGATACAAGAATTGAAAAACTGGATTCAGAAACATGAAGAAGAAATGCTTGAGGATATCAGAGCGCTAGTAGAAATTCCAAGTATATCAGAAAAAGGTGATGAAGAGAATCCTTACGGAATTTACTGTACAAAGGTTTTAAAAAAGATGGAGGAGATTTGTACAAATTGGGGATTTTCGATAAAAAATTATGAGAATAGATGTGTAGAAACATCTTTTGGAAGCGGGGAAAAAAAGATTGGTATATGGGGACATCTTGATGTTGTTCCAGCAGGAGAAGATTGGATTTATCCGCCCTTTATGTGTACCAGAAAGAAGAATTTCCTTATAGGCCGGGGGGTGCAAGACAACAAGGGGCCAGTTATTACGTTTTTGTATGCTATGAGATTTCTAAAAGAAGTAGGATTTACTCCAACAGTGACCTTTCATCAGATTCTGGGGTGTAATGAAGAACAAGGAATGGAGGAGGTTGAGTACTATTTAAAGATGGCGGGTATTCCTGAATTTTCTATTGTAACAGATTGTAGTTTTCCTGTATGTTGTGGAGAAAAAGGGATATGTAAACTCAAGATTCAGTCCTCTATTGTGGATAAAAGGATAGAATATTTACAAGGAGGAAGTTCCTCTAATTCAGTTCCTGATTATGCTTGGGCTCTGCTTGACGGCAAGAAAAGAGAGGCATTAGGAATTGCTGGACATGCGGCATTTCCCGGAAAAAGCAAAAATGCGATAGGCATATTGTGTAAGCATTTGACAGAACAATTACCAGAAGAGAGAGCTGTTGAATTTTTAGCTATTCTAGGAGAGGAGGGGTACGGAAAAAAAGCAGGAATAAATTGCGAAGATGAAGTTTCAGGAACGCTTACTTGTAATGTTGGAACAGCAGAGTTGAAAAATGAAAGAATAGAAGCGGAAATTGATATACGGTATCCTGTGACAAAGAGTATAGAAAAAATTTTACAACGTTTAGAATCTCTTATGAAGAAGTATGGATATGTAATAAAAGAATTTAAAGATAGTCCGCCGTATTATATAAGTCCAGAGAATGATATGGTAGACATGCTTACTCATATATACAGAAAACGAATGCCGGGAGCAGATTGTACTCCTTATATTATGGGTGGAGGAACTTATGCAAGAAAAATTCCGAATGCGGTAGGTTTTGGTCCTGGAATGAATTTGGAAATTTCTCATCTGGATTTGCCGCAGGGACATGGTGCCTGTCATAGTGCAGATGAGAGCCAGGATATAAAAAAGTTAGAGAAAGCGTTGGAAATTTATGTGTATGCCATGGTTAATATTAGTCATTATTTTGAAAGTAAATAGTCATATAGAGAATACGATATTGGAGGTAAATTGGTATGAAAAGAATAAAATTGGGACGTACAGAGTTAGAAATTCCTGAAATTGGACTGGGTTGTATGCGGATTACAGAACTGAAAAGTGAAGCGAAGATACGGGAATTGCTTGAAACAGCATTAGAAAATGGAATAAATTTCTTTGACCATGCAGATATCTATGCAGGAGGAGAGGCTGAAGCGGCTTTTGGAAAAGCAATGGATAGTACTTTGAGGGAAAAAATAATTTTGCAGTCAAAGTGTGGTATTCGCCCGGGAGTAGCATATGATTTTTCAAAAAGGCATATTTTACAAACTGTTGATGCAAGTTTAAAGCGTCTGAAAACAGATTATCTTGATATACTGCTGCTTCACAGACCAGATACATTGATGGAACCAGAAGAGGTTGCAGAGGCATTTAGAATTTTGGAAGAATCCGGTAAGGTACGGTATTTTGGAGTAAGTAATGAAAATTCAATGCAAATAGAATTTTTGAATAAATATTGTAATGGAAAAATAATGGTAGACCAGTTGCAGTTTAGCATTGCTCATTGTGATATTATAGATTCTGGAATTCATGTGAACATACATAGTGAAGCCGGTGCTAATAGAGATGGTAGTATTTTGGAATATTGCCGATTAAAAGGAATTACAATTCAGGCATGGTCTCCATTTCAGTATGGTATGTTTGAAGGCGTATTTTTAAACAATGAAAAATTTCCAGAATTGAATAAAAAAATTGATGAGTTGGCAGAAAAATATGATGTTACCAATAATGCAATTGCAGTAGCATGGATTTTAAGGCATCCTGCAAAAATACAGACTATAGTCGGAACAACCAATAAGCAGAGGTTAATAGATATTTGTAAAGCTTCTGATATAAAATTAACAAGAGATGAATGGTATGCACTATATATGGAAGCAGGAAAAATCCTTCCGTAATATGAAATTGCGTTTCGTTATAAGAAATTATACGGAAAAAGTATTGATATGGGTTCTGAATGAACGGAAAAATTGCAAAAACCTGTAAAAAAATTAACAAATCTTGCTTGACTATATCACTTCTTATGATAGAATAGATTGTGTGCGGGCATGGCTTGTCCGCACCGGGGAAAATAAAGATTGAACAATTTGTTTTTCTAGTATCTACTTTTAGGAGGAATGTTCAAAATGGCAAAATGGGTTTATATGTTCACCGAAGGTGAC
>SAMEA3387500__coassemble_2466_pt1 | contig 7502 bp, 14 predicted proteins | sample SAMEA3387500__metabat2_high_PE_001 | metagenome-assembled genome bin SAMEA3387500 (sample SAMEA3387500) | Felis catus | biome: Faeces | place: United Kingdom | collected 2012
AGACTGTAAATCTGCTGGCAACGCCTTCGGTGGTTCGAATCCACCATCGCCCATTTAAAATTGAATACCACATCACGCCGATGTGGCTCAATTGGCAGAGCAGCTGATTTGTAATCAGCAGGTTATCGGTTCGAGTCCGATCATCGGCTTAGATATTATCGCGGGGTGGAGCAGTCTGGAAGCTCGTCGGGCTCATAACCCGAAGGTCACAGGTTCAAATCCTGTCCCCGCTACTCAATGCCCAGATAGCTCAGTTGGTAGAGCAGAGGACTGAAAATCCTCGTGTCGCTGGTTCGATTCCGGCTCTGGGCATTCACTTTGAAAGTGATAATTAAATAATATGGAGCATTAGCTCAGTCGGTAGAGCACTTGACTTTTAATCAAGTTGTCCGGGGTTCGAATCCCCGATGCTTCACTAAAGAAAAATGGCTCAAACCCTTGTGGCATAAGGATTTGAGCCGCTTTTTTATTTTTCTGGAAGGTGTTGTGTGCTGCCAATTTAAGGGCTTTTAAATCTCTCTTTTTTATCTCAATCTCTCATTTTCATCTCAGAAATTTAAGGCAGAATTAACAGCTTTGTCGGCATCTTCTTTTTCCAGTATAATGTGATTATAAACTTCTAAAACCATTTTCTCACTGTCCCCCAAAAGCTGGGCTATTTTCTTTATGGAGATAGTTGGTATCTGGTAGCAAAGCTCTGTACAATAGTTGTGCCGGAAGACGTGGGCAGTCAGCCCTGATATTTGCTCATCGGACACGCTTTGTAAAGTGCTTAAGATTCTTCTCCACATCTTATCGTAACTGCTCTTAGAAACGGGATCACCTCCGCGCATACAAAAAATATTTGTTCGTCCACAACGTCGGACATAATTTACATAGTTTTCCACATCATTCAATATCTTACTGGGGATAGGCAACTCTCGCTCTCCGTTCCTACTCTTTGTGCCTTTCAGGGTGGGTGTATTCTGTGTATATTCATAAGCTTTGTTGATAGATACGGTATTTTTGTTAAAATTAAAATCAAATACAGTAAGAGGCAGTACCTCTTCTCTCCTCAGACCGCAACCGTATAATAAAAAGACAAGGATTTTGTCCTGGGCATACTTATAGTCTGCCTGGAATACAGCTTTGCGTTCGGCAGCAGTCAGGGGTCTTTTAGGCTTCGGCTCATATTTTATTTTTTCCGTGCTGCGAAAGATATCCTCATAGACGTTTGCGGCAAAAACCCTATCTGCCACCGCAGACTTTAATACCTGTTTAAAGGTAAGATGAATTTGCTGCTGAGTCCTGGCTTTCCCATCTGCATGGTTTAGACAGAGTTGCAGATGTATCCGGCTGATATCCTGTAGCTTTACCCCTTCCAAAATGATGAGGTGTTTGTCTATGATGTTGCTGTACATGGCTTTGGTATTATTTTCTCTCTGGCTCTTGTAGACGTCCTTCCATTTCTTTGCATACTCGCAAAAGGTTATATTGGTCAGCCGGACATTCTTACGTTCCTTCACATTCTGAGTAAATTCATTTACCATATTTTCCAGGTCTTTGCTGGATTTTTTAGAGCGGAGAGGGACATAGTGTTTTCTTCCGTCTTTTTTATATGTACCGTCCCAGACCTTTGCCTGAAAGTATCCGTCCACGCCGCGTTTGTATTTTGCTGTTGCCATTGCATCTCCTCCTTAAAAATAGGTATAAAAATAACAGCCAGGGAACGATTGTTCTCTTGCAAGGCTGTTCCGAAGATGATACAATATATTTGCTTAAAAATCGTATATCTTCGGGTATATAGTAAACCGTCTGGTGCGCCAACACTGGGCGGTTTTTGCATATATAATTTTAATGCTTTAACTAACTATAAACAACTACGAGCACATGAAAACTGTTTTCGAATTTATCTGTTAATGAAGCGAAAACCTTACCTTTGGAATAATAATCCGTCAACCATGAAGCAGCACCGGCACTTAAAACTCCTAAATCCAAGTTAGTTGTAGAGTTTACGATCATATAGGCAGGAGTACCTTTGTAGTAATACTTCTCTACATGGACAGGGGTGTGCAGGTTTGTCTTTCTTATGACATCAGAACGTTGCTTTTTGGGGTTCTTTAAACATTCATAGTTTTGGCCGACAATTAAAAATTCGTTGCGAAAGTGTATTCTTGCATTAGGGGGAAGTGTTTTGACATTTTGGGTTGCCAATGTAAAAGCTTTTACAATATCAATAATCCACCCGATACAAAAAAGTCCGCCAGTGAAAAGATATAAAAAACCCATTCCGATTTTCCTGTCCATAAATTTGTGAAGCCCAAACCAACCACCGAAGATAGTTACTAATATTCTTGTTATGTTTGACATAAAACCCCTCTTTTCTGTTTGCGATATTATTGACAAGCCAATAACAAATTAAATGATTTTTATTACTGTAATTTTCTTTCAAGTGAGAATAATACTCCTGAAAGGAGTTATTGCCATGAAAATATTGTTACAGGAACACATGTACAGTAAAAATTTAACAGTTCGCCAGGTTGCTCTTGCTACAAAGATACCAAAATCTACGATATCCAACATCTGCAATGGTAATAGGATACCGCGCATGGACACTATGGAGCAACTGGCTAAGGGGCTAAAAATAAAAATTACAGATTTATTTGAATCCCCTTACAAATAAGTGTCCACAAACGTGGACAAATGCCAAATATCGACAATTTTCGACCTCCCGGATTCGGATTATTAGTAAGAGAATAAAAATTACTAACAAAGAACATACGTTCTTGAAAACACATTATAAATGTAATATAATGCAAATAGAACAAATGTTCCCAAGAGGGAGGTACAATTATATGATGAATTACAAAGAGTACAAAAGATTGATTATTGAACAGCTTGAAAAATTAGAGGAAAAAGATTTCCTGATAATCAAACAGATATATACAATTATCAATCAATACTTGAGAAAAAGAGGGCGTTAGCCTTCTTTTTTTAAGTTGTCAATCAATTTGCTGCTGAATTCTTTTAGGACCTCTTGACTCTTTGGGTCAAGCTGCGAATAAGTACGCATGATTTCGACTATCAAGCCCGAAAATGGATTATCGGGCTGTAGCAGCTCTCCAACATATGAAGCAACCTCGTCTTCTTCCGGCATGGGAATAAATATTTCCCCTGTGCCATTTCTCAGCCATTCTTCACGCACATTAAATTCTCTGCATATAGAAATAAGCAATTGCTCGGTCAGAGAATTGATTCCGTTTTCGATTTGACTTATAGAGTTTTTCTTTAATCCTATTTTTTCACCGAATTTTTCCTGCGTAAGCCCTAAAATTTTACGTAGTAATTTAATTCTATCGTGCAATGATCTCACCTCACTTTTTCAAATCTTTTATTGGATAACTTGATAATATCACCTATTGAGCAAAAAGTCAATAAAAAAAGTTCTTTGAAAGAACAAAAAAGAGTTGACAAAAATCTTTTAAAGAACTATAATAGTCTTGCAAAGAACAAAGAAAGGGGAAATAAACATGAAAGAAGAACAGAAAAAACAAATTAGAGAAATTGTTCTGAATTTGCAGCAGATGTCCAGGGAAAGCCTTATTCTCGTGAAAAACGCAGCGGAAGTGTTGAAAATTAGGGATTCTATGGAGAAGAAAGCGGGGTGAGGAAATGCTTATAGGAAGACTATTTGTTGCTCTGGCAGCAGCAACCGTGTTTTTGCTGGTCGGGGCAATCACCTGGTACATATGGAACCGGATTTATCTCAATATCAAGCGCCGCAATAAGGTGTTCGATATAGAAAACGAGGCGTATAAGAAAATGCGCCGGAAAATTAAGGAGGACAAAGAAGAATGAGCAAAAAAGCATTTGCAATCATGACAGGGATTGCGGTAGGAGTGGCAGCTATTGCAGGAGGAATCTATGTGGGCATGTCCATGACAAAGGTAGACCAGGGGGAAGTGGGAGTTGTGTACACCATGAAAGAAGGCGTACAGAAAGAAACACTGAATCCCGGATATCATTGGGTGGGACCTTTTGCAAAAGTGAAAGATTATCCTGTGGCACAGCAGCAACTTGTGTTGAGCAATAATGCGGCTGATTTCGACGAAAAGAAGCTGGAAAAAGACACTCATGTGGACGCTCCGGCAGACGGCGGTATGGTCAAAATGAACATGGCTGTAAATTACAACTTTATTCCAGAGCAGGTAACAGGCTTGTATGAACGCTTTAATGGTATGGACGGGGAGCAGATTGTAGAATCAAAAGTAAAAAACTCCATATTGGCATACATCAAAGAAGTTACCCCTCGTTTTAGTGTTATGGATATTTATAGCACGAAAAGAGCCGAAGTAGGTCAGGAAATCACTAAATACCTGAACAGCAAACTGAAAGAAGAATATGGCATCAATATCTCGTCTGCGCTGATTATTGACGTCCAGCTTGACAAAGAACTGCAGGCAAAGGTACAGGCAAAAGAGCAGGCAAAACAGGACGCCGAAAAGGCGGAACTGGACAAGCAGACCGCCATTGCACAGGGAGAGGCGGATAAAGCCAAAGCAGAAGCTAATAAAGCCGTGACTATCACCAATGCACAGGCGGAGGCAGAAGCGAACCGCATTGTTTCTGATTCTATTACAGACAACCTTATCAAAATAAAAGAAGCGGAAGCCAGAGAGAAACACGGTTGGGTGACAGTGCAGGGTGCTGATACGGTAGTGACAAAAGAAAAATAAAATAACCGGGGCGTTTTGCCCCGCTGTAATGCAGCCGAGGACGGTTCCAAGCCCGTATAAATGCAGAGGACAGAAAAAATACAGAAAGAGAGGCGGTAATCATGAAATACCCCAAACAGATTATGAGTAAAACAGAACTTATGGGAATGGGATTTACCCGTTCCTACCTGGACAGAGTTTCCAGAGTAAAAGGTCAGACTTTTGCTTTCCGGATAAACCCCATGAAAACCAATAGCCCACTGATGTTTGACACGGTAGGGCTTGAAAAATTTAGGTTAAAGGAAATAGAAGCAGTAGAAAAAGCCAATGCGATGAAGGCAAAGGTGATTTGAAGGAGAAAGACAATGGCAGAATTTAACAGTCTGGAAGAGGACATGATAAAAGTCTTTAAAGAAGTACACAGGGTAAAAGAGAAATACGGTATAAGTTCCATATCAATAGAGAGTAACAAATACTTAGAACGTTTCCATGGTTCTCATGGAGGAAAGGGGAATTTCATGGGAGAGCGGGAGCACCGCTATGCAATAGATTCAGAAAGACATTTTATGCAGGTAAAGTAAAAGCTCAGAGGCTGCAACCTCTGAGCAAGCCGTATAGACCTATAAAAAATACAAGATAAGTATAGCGCATACGGCGGGAAAAAGCAAGAAAAGAAGAACGGGCAAATGCCCGTTTTAGACTTGCTAAGTTTATTACAGTTTCGACAGGAGGACCGCAGCATATGCCATACATGAAGATGACATGCCGGGCTGGAAGGACAAGGGAAATAGCAAGGTTCTATACTTACTGGTTACAGCCAAAGGGGAGGAAGAGAAGCAAGAGGGTAAACCCCACCTCAGAAAGACAGAAAAAGATAAATGACAGACATCTGGTAAAAAGACTTACCCGTCTGTTAAATGCCAACTTCAACGGGGAGTGTTGGTACATAACCTTTGACTATAAGAAAGAGGAACGTCCAGGAAGTGTGGAGGAGCTGCACCGGCATGAGCAGAAGCTTCTTCGGGATTTGCGGAAAGTCTACAAAAAGGCAGGAGCCATATTAAAGTATGTATGGACTGCGGAGGTAGGGGAACGGGGCGGCGCCCATATACACATGGTAGTCAGTCCCATAGATATCCGACTTTTACGGAACATCTGGTCATATGGCTGGACAACCATAAAACCCATGGAGAAATCCGGACAGTACAGAAGGCTGGCAGAATACTTTATCAAGTACTTTCAAAAGACCAGGAAGACCAATGAGCAGATTCAGAAGAAATCCTATAACCCCAGCAAAAACCTTGTCCGTCCGGTAGCAAAAACAAAACCTATGAAAGGGAATACCTTTTCGAGGGAAATCAAGGTGCCTTCCGGCTGGTATCTGGATAAGGACAGCCTCCGGGAAGGAATTACCGAAGACGGCTACGAATTTATATATTACACACTGATAAAGGAGAGTGGATAAGCATGACGAAAATGCAGCGTTTGGAGCACGAAAATGAAATGATGAAAAGAACCCTGAAAAGCATCAGGAACCTTTACACCCTGACCGAAGAGGAGCGCGTCCAACATGTGCGGGAAGAGGGAGGAGGCATGGGAGAATTTTATATCATTGCAGCTGCGGAGATACTGGCAGAAGTAAGAAGTACATTAAAGGCAGTAGGGGAGGAACCAAAATGTTAAACTTCGCTATCATCGCATGGGAGATTTTAGGATTATCCATTAAGGTACTCCTTTTCTATGCTTTTGCATACACCGTAGTTGCAGAGGGGAGGGAAAGATACATTAAATGGAGGAACAAGCGAAAAAAGTAAGCCTGTACCTAGAATGCAGCACCACAGCCTTCGGAAAAAAAGAGCGCATGTGCGGCTACGTTTTAGAGTACATCACGGAAAAAGGCCCTGCAACCCTGGTGAATTACCGGGAAGGCTGCGGCACCTACAACCGGGAGTTCCTTCTTGGGCTTGCTGAAGCACTGGAACGAATCAAGACGCCCTGTGAACTTCACATCTACGGACAGAACCGCTTTGTCCTGTGCATGCTCCGGGACAGACTGGCAGACTGGGCAACAGAAGACTTTATGTCTAAGGGCAAACCCATAGTGAATCGGGAGGAATGGCGCCGGATATGGGAACAGATACAAAAACATCAGGTCAGCATAGAACTGGGGGAGCATGCTTATTCCCGGTGGCTGCTGACAGAAATGGAGGAAAAATGCAGGAATTACCAAAGAACCAAGTGTTAAACAGTTTAAAGGACATAGACAGAAGGGTTGTCCCTCTGCCTATGGTGGTTATCTATAAAAATCCAACAGATTTCCCGAAAGGGTGTGTTGCAAGGGTATTTGACGCCAAAACCGGAAGACCGACCTCACTGTGCATTCTGCGTAAGACCGTGCAGGAATGCCGCGAGGACATAGAAAAGAGCGGATTCCGGGTAAAATTCCCAAGGGCAGACGTAGACGAGAAGTGTATCGCAGAAAGCTGGGTGTAAATATGAGGCAGAAGAAACAGAAAAGCATCTTGCAGAACCAGAGTAAAAAGCAGTGTTACCTTTGTATGGTCTTATACGGGGACTACAGTTACAAATACGTGGAAGACCACCACATCTTTTTCGGCACATCAAACCGGAAGAACAGTGAGAAGCACGGCTTTAAGGTCAATCTCTGTCTGGGACACCACCGGGAGAGTAATGAAGCGGTACACACCAACCGGGAAACAGACCTGCTCCTGAAAAAAATGTGCCAGGAGGAATATGAAAAGACCCATACCCGGCAGGAATTTGTTCAAATCATAGGGAAATCCTATT
>SAMEA3387500__coassemble_2652_pt1 | contig 6956 bp, 5 predicted proteins | sample SAMEA3387500__metabat2_high_PE_001 | metagenome-assembled genome bin SAMEA3387500 (sample SAMEA3387500) | Felis catus | biome: Faeces | place: United Kingdom | collected 2012
GATATTTGTCATCAATACCTGCTTTCTCTGCAATGTTTGTAATCGGCTCCATGGTACATTCCTGTGCAATTTCGATGTCTGATTTAAATCCCATTTTAAAACCTCCCTTAATATTCTATTTTATATGGCTCTATGCTGTTTTCTCCTCTGTACAGAGTCTGCAGATACACTCCTTTTCAAAAAAGCAGTCAATGGACTCTTATAGAGCATAAACACAAGAACCGTATTGACGATTGCTAATAAAACTGTCTGTACGGTACGGGTTGTATAAAGCACAGCCCATGGGGTTCCGTAATACAGGTGAAGACCAATACAGGTAAATCCCAGAGAACCCACAATTCCGTTTACAACAGCTACCCCAAGCACCTGAGGCACTCCTATCCGATTTTTTGACAGCTTTGCTACAATTCCCGGCAGAACACCTGTGAGAATTGCAGAAATGGAAATAAACGGATTTGGCGCATAGCCCTGTAAAAGACTTCCGATTAAATCTCCCAAAAATCCGCAGATACCTCCCACAAAAGGTCCAAACCAGAAACCAGCAAGATAAACCGGAGTCTGAGAAACCGTAATCCTGATGGTCGGTCCCACGGGAATGGACAATACTCTGGACAATACAATATTCATGGAGACCAAAAGTCCCGCAAATACTATGATTTTTACCTTATTTATCTTTTTCATTTGTAATAAATCCTCCTCTTTTGCTGTCTGAAGCAGCATTGCTTTTCATGACGGGCATAGTAGTTTACTACACCAAAGAGAAGAATTTATCAAATCCTTAATGTAGTAGCGGACGCAATATTGCATCGTGGAAAATCCTGGAAACCCGGACACCTTCGTTCATGGACAACTTCCCATTCCATGACACTTAACGCGCAATATCTACTCTACCAATACTTCACATTTTAAGACAGCTTTCTTTCTATTGCTTTCATCATATTGATGGAAATATCTCCCACCACAGCTAAATCCTCTGCTGCAAAGCTTGCAGCAAAATTATCAGAGAACAGAATCTGAGAAGATGGAGGAAACTCATCATCTCCTGCCCAGAGAATAAATTTAATATACAGATTGTCCATAAACTCCAGCTTATAAGAACAATCTCCTTCCTCGGACTTTTCTGCTCCCAGATGTTCCATTACTTTTGCAAACATTTCCAGCTTATTTCCATAGGAAAAAGCAAAACGCATAAGGCATCTGCCCTGGAATTGTCTGAAATACACCTCTCCCCAGGGAACATCGTGATAAGTAATAAATTTTCCAGAGAAGGGTGTCTGAAATCGCTCCGCCATATACCGGATAATCAGAATTTTCACATTCATAGCATCTGCAAGGGGATACACACCAATGGTATCTTCTACAGGCTGAATCTCATAGTCCGGGAATGAAACCAGATAAGTGCTTCCCATGAGATGAACAGTGAAATTCCCGGTTGCTTCATCATAAGGAAAACCTGTTCTTTCACTGATTTCCTTTGGGTTCATACTCTTATATGCATTTAAATAATGCTCATAGGGACGCTGTTCCTTGCTGTCTTTTGCATAATCAAAATTCATACTTTCACCTCGGATAATTATAGTTAAAACTCATGATTCCTGTACACTGGACGGAAACAGAGAAGTATCTGTATGCGGAATAAAGCAGCATGCCACAAACTCGTCCATATAAGAGGGCACTGTAGACAGCTCCAGATACGTCATATTTGACGCCAGGTCATAACACTTTCTTTCCGCATCTCTTGAAAGCAGCATGGTATATGCGCCTGCAAGAGAAGAATTGCCAATATAGTGAAATTTCTCAATAGGAATATCCGGAAACATACCAATCCGCACAGCATTTTCCATATTGATTCCGCTGCCGATACCGCCTGCTACATAGACATCGTCAATCATTTCCACTTCAAAGTCTATAGAAGCCAACATAGTACGGATTGCTGAGAAAATCGCACCCTTGGCACGAATAAAGTTATCAATATCCACTTCATTAATTTCCACGTCTTTGACAGAACCAGCCTCTTCTTCAAAGGCCAGGACATAGCTGCCCATACCGTATTCATCATGACGGACACGTTTTCCCTCCCGGACAAATTTACCCTTGGGATTAATAATGCCTGTACGAAATAACTCTGCAATAACGTCAATAATACCGGAACCGCATAAACCAATGGGCTTTTCTCCCTCTTTTCCAATCACACTGTAAGAGGGATCCATGGTTTTTTTGTCAATGGTACATGCCTCAATAGCGCCGTCTGTAGCTCGCATACCGCAGCTGATATCCCCGCCCTCAAAAGCAGGACCTGCTGAACATGCACAGCTCATCATAAAATCAGAATTACCGAATACCAACTCTCCATTTGTACCAAGGTCAATAAACAGGGAAAATTCCGGACGATTCCAAAGCATACTTACCAGAGTACCTGCTGTAATATCTCCGCCTACATAGCTTCCGATATTAGGAGCTATAATGATATGGGCATCACGGTTAATGTGAATACCAATATCAGAGGCAAAAAGAGAATTGGTTTTATAGAAGGTAGGAATATAAGGCTCCATACGAATAGGATCCCCCTCCATTCCTGCCATCAGGTGATTCATGGTAGTATTTGCAGCAACTGCCATACGATAAATATGTTCTGGCAGGAAACCGCTTGCACGACACATCTGTTCAATAAGCGGATTAATGGTTTCCTCAATAATGGCTTCCTGAAGCTTTTTGCTGCCTCCTGGCTTCATGGATTCAATAATCCGGTTAATGACATCTGCGCCATAACGAATCTGTCCGTTTCCGGCAGATGCCTTTCCGATAATTTCTCCGGTAAGCATATTAATTAAAAGGGCTGACACGGTTGTAGTACCAATATCAATGGCAAGACCACCGATAACAACCTCTGCGTCCTTTGGATATACGTCATAGACAAAAATATCTCCAGCAGAAGAAGTTCTTGCCACACAGCGCACCTCAAAATGGCTGTCACGGAATACCCTCGCCATTTTTGTCAGTACCTGATAAGGCAATCGAACAGAAGTTGCCCCTGTCTGTTTTTTAATGGCACGGACCAGACGCTCATTGTCCGGCATGGTATCATCCAGAGATGGCACCTCCATGGATATCTCCAGAATTTCCATACTGTTTGTTAAGGCAAGACCTGCTGCCTCCAAATCATTTTTTGCGTTTTCAAAAATGGCAATTTCTTCTTTGGAGCTTAAATCCGCAACTTTCATTCGGCTGCGGTAAGCAGATGCTATATCGGGTACTTCTACCGCAACATCACCCATAATCTTACTTACACATGCCAATCTCCAGCCGTTTCCATATTCCTCATCTGAAATATGCCGTGTTTTGGGGGAATCCAGTTCTCCGTCCACTAATTTTACCTTGCATTTCCCGCAAGATGCATTTCCGCCGCATGGGGCATCAATAGCTACATTGGTTTTGCGCGCTACATCTAAAAGGTTTTCACCTTCCTGGGCAAAGGTCGTGACATCTTCGCCGCTTCCGAATTTAAAAGTCACTTTAAACATAGGAACTCTGCCTTTCTCTTTCTTGTATATAGGGGCTGCCCCATAAGACAACATTGTGCTTCATGTGGCACCCCCTAAATAGGAATCTTATTATAGTCTATCTGCAGACCAGATTAGATTTCCAGGTAAGAATCTGCATATAAAGTATTGTTTTTAAATACATCACAGGATTTGATTGTTTCCATTAATCTTAAATCACAAGGATTTACAATAGCGGAAGTTAAGCCCTGCATCATGCACATAGCTACTAAAGCAGAGTCCATAATCGGACGGATATGTTTTGGCATACCGTTGGAGTTATTGGACAGACCACCTGTAGAGTTCAGTCCCATATCACTGAACATTTTGATTGCTTCCAGAACTTCCATCTGTTTGTCCTGCATACCTTTTACAACCAGGAATAACGGGTCGAACCATAAATCAGTTGGTTCCATACCCAGCATCATACCTCTTTCCAGCATGTTCTGGCAGTGCATCATACGCTCGTCATTGTCTGCTGCAATACCTTCTGCAGAGCAAAGAGCGATAACGATGGCATCGTTTGCTGCAGCCAGGTCGATGTTTTCAATTCTTCCGCCTGCATCAGCAGAGTTTACGATTGGTTTTCCTTTGCTTCTGTTGTATACAGAAATACCAGCTTCGATTGCTTTTTTATTTGCTGTATCCAGAGCCAGAGGAACGTTGTCGAAATTAGACTGAATCAGCTGTACAGCCCATTTCATTAAGTCTTCACCATCATTTTCAGCAGGTCCGATGTTTACGTCCAGGTATGTAGCACCTGCATCTAACTGCTCTTTTGCACGTTTTAAAATTGGTTCCGGGTCACGTTCAGCCATAGCTTTACGGATAGATGGGGAAATACAGTGAATTCTTTCACCAATTGTAACAAATTTAGCCATAATACTTCTCCTTTTATATAAATTAATATTTTTAGCCTGTTATTTTCTATCTATTCAACTTCTGCTGCCCCTTTTGAACGAATACATCAAACAAAAAAACGGGGAATTCAGAAGAGGATTCAGATTCGGGAGAGCGGGCAGTTCCGAAGAACTGCCGCTTCCATAAAGAAGAGATGTATTCCCTTCTGCAAGTCAGCCTGCCAAAGCCGTCTTATGCAAACATTAAGCTGTTAAATCTTTCAGGAATTTTACTAACTGTACAGCTTCCAGAGGAGCTACAATGATTTCCCAGCCAGGAAGTTTTGCTTCGATATCGCCTTTTAATACGGCAACTTTACCTGGGATAACCAGTTTTCTGGATTTTACTTTGCCTTCTACATTTTCCTGAATGTAGTTTGCTACAGATGTAGAAGATAATTTACCTGCTGCCCATGCTGTTAATACGGAAAGTCCGCCTGCATCAGAGATAATCAGGTTACATGGTACGCCGGAGCGTTCCAGTTCACCGGAAACAACAAAGTATGTAAGAGCAAAGTCTACTGTTGTCAGGCAGATAGAATTTTCATCTGCACCGTTTAATGGGTAGATGCCTGGTTCAACCTTCATTGGTTTCTGTGGGTCTGTGAATACGTTCTGTCTTAAACCGAATAATGGAAGAGCTTCTGCATAATCCAGAGTTTCCATAACAACGATAGAACCATATTTTACAGTGAACAGAGAAGCCAGTGCCTGCTGCAGAGTTCTGTCACCATGAGCAATTACTGCCAGGTTTACAATTGTCGGATAACCAAAGGTTCTGTCCTGATCTTTTACAGATGCACGACGAATCTGTACTGCATTTGCATATGCTTCTTTTACAGATGCTCCTGTTGCATCAATTACCAGATTCTTGTTTCCTGCTTTTTCCAGAGCTGCAACGGTATCATAGATCTCGTTTAAGTCAGCACCTGCAACACCAAGTACAACACCTGCTGCTGTAGCAACTTCGCTCATTGCTGCGTAGTTTGCTGCTGTAGCGCCGTTTAAGATCGGTTTGCCGTCTTTGCATACTTCCAGAGCTGCTTTTGCAACTTCGACATCTTTACAGCCAAGAACCAGAGTTCTGCCAAGAGCTGCTGCTTTTTTGACCATTTCCACATAGCGGTCTTTGTCAGAGCCGTCTTCATAATTTACATAAATCATTTCAACATGCATTCTTTCACCGATACGGTCATAGTCAACTTTCTGGATTTCTGCCAGTTTTGCATCTACTGCTGCGTCGTCCATGCATGTGCAAAGAGCAACTGCATATCTGGTTTTGCTTACATATGTTTTTTCATGTCTGAATAAAACAGTTTCTCCACCCAGGCTGTATTCGTTTTCACCTGCACCAACTTTAATTGTTTTCATTGGCGGTGCTGTAGCCTCTGACAGTTCAGCCAGCGCTTCATCAGACATATGCGGACATTTGGAGATTTCCAAAGCGCCCTGTGCCACCTTCATGGCAAATGCCATACAAGTAGGACAGCCACATTCTTTACAGTTTTTCTTTGGTGTCATTTTAAAGATTTGAATACCTGTTAATGCCATTTCTATTTATCCTCCTGTTTTACGATTACATTAATTCTTTAATCATTTTTGAGATTGTTGCAACAGACTGAGGATGTTTCAGAATAACAGCGTCAGAACCAGATGCTAATACAGCAGCAGCTGTCTGAACTTCCATACTGATACCTCTGTCTTCCAATGGACCCCATTCAGGCATATCTTCTTCAGATGCCATAGCTTCTTTTACGCTCCAGGATTCATCAGCTACAGTTGTGATAATAGGCATCTGTAACATATTGTCGTTCTGAGATAATGCAGCGCCTTTGATACGATCCATTGTAGATACTACATATTCAAAACCGTATCCAACAGCAGCAGACCCAACGTTCATAACAATATCCTGTGCCTTAACACCTAACTGTGTCATTACAACATTTAACTGTTTTGCAAGGTTGATATCTACAGCAGATTCAGCCCCAACCTTCTGGTTATAAGCAAGTCCTGCAGCAGCTCCAACTGCTTTATAGTTTTCTTCTCTAGCAGAAAGAACCAGAGCATTTTTGCCCTGTAATACTTCGGCAACTTTTGGAAGTAATTCAGAATCTTTTTCGACATTTTTGCAGCCTTCTACCACTAATGGGCATGTAACTGCTTCCGCAACTTCTTTTACTACCTCGATTAATTCATCAACAGATTTGTCTGCTCCGTTAGGATCTCCGCCTTCCAGACGTAAGCATACAAAGTCAGCGCCTTCCATAGCTTCTGCTTTTTTTGCAATTTCAGCCATAGTAGAAGCGCCTTCATAAAATTTCTGAATACCAGGGATTTCAGCTAATCCCATATCTGAGATTTCAGCACCTACTTTTGGTGCATTTTCCATAGGTGCGTCAAATGTGTAAAAAGGAAAAGTACATTCTCCTCCTAATTTGATTGCTTTGTCCCCGCAGCCAATTTCAACTGTGTTAATGTTTGCATTGAATTTCTGTGGTTTCTGATTAAACGGCATTTC
>SAMEA3387500__coassemble_3005_pt1 | contig 6078 bp, 5 predicted proteins | sample SAMEA3387500__metabat2_high_PE_001 | metagenome-assembled genome bin SAMEA3387500 (sample SAMEA3387500) | Felis catus | biome: Faeces | place: United Kingdom | collected 2012
TTGTTTTGGTTCAGAATTGCGAACAAGCTTAGCGAGTTTCGCAATTACCTATTTTACGGGCAATGGCAGATGCAGTGCAGTGTTCCAAGCTTCGCTGGAGATATGTAGATCCAGTGGCAAAGCCCCTTACTTTTGCGGAAGTCTTTTATATGGGAACTCTGGGCGGCGGTTCTTTCTTTGGAAAAGTCGGAAGCTTTTTACCTGGCTATGCATTTGACGCACTAATTTTAGACGACAGCAGTCTTCGGCAGCCCCGGAGGCTAGAGCTACTGGAAAGACTGGAACGCTTTATATACCTGGGAGATGACCGAAATATTGCAGGCAAATATATAAATGGAGTGCCTGTTTTCTGAAAAAGCAGGATTAAAAGGCAGTGTGCAAAGGGTGTTGCAAAAAGCACAAAAAATATTATAAAATTTCCCAAAAAAGTATTGACGATATGGAAAATATTTGCTATACTTTTACTTGTCGTTTGGAAAGACCGTTCGACAGGTAAGCGGGAGTGCTGGAATTGGCAGACAGGCAAGACTAAGGATCTTGTGGGTGTATGCTCGTGTGGGTTCAAGTCCCATCTCCCGCAGTTTTAAATAAAAACAGGAAGTTAAAAAAGGCTAAAATTCCAGTAAACCTAGGGATTTCAGTCTTTTTATTTGTATTGGGACAGAATAACTCTGTCCCTTTTTTGTCACCCTGCTTTATGTGTTTACGGAGAGTAAAAACAGCCTTTGCATAAAAATTCTGAAAAAAGTAATATCTATCTAAAAAAACTATAAAATGATAGAAACTCAAGGATAGTTGTAGTAAAATTATATGTATCTAAATATGAGATTGGGGAGAAGCTTATCAAAAACGCAGCAGGAAAGGAGAACGAGCATGAGTGAAAAAATGGTAAGTGTAAGGATACTTGGAAAAACAAAGACCTATCCTTATGGAACGCCTTATGCACAGATTGTAAAAGAATATGAAGGAATCACCCGATATCCCATTGTGCTGGTTATGAAGGATAGCAAATTATGCGAACTGCATAAAAAGCTGAAGAAAGACGGTGTACTGGAATTTGTCACCACTGGGGACGAAATTGGTCACAGTACCTATAAAAGAAGCACTTCCTTTCTTTTGTTGAAGGCTGTTTATCATGTAGCCGGACATGAAAATATCCGTAAGGTTACTCTGCATTTTTCTGTAAGTTCGGGCTACTATTACACCATTGACGGAAATGTGGAAATTACGGAAGAATTTTTAGCTCAGGTAAAGACATATATGCTGGAATTGGTAGAGCAGAGGCTACCTATCTTAAAGCGCAGTGTCAGCACCAACGAGGCCATTGAAATCTTTCATAAACATGGCATGTACGACAAGGAAAAGCTGTTCCGTTTCCGCCGGGTATCTAGAGTGAATCTCTACAGTCTGGGGGATTTTGAGGATTATTTTTATGGATTTATGGTCAATCACACTGGTTACCTGAAGCATTTTGAGCTTTATCCCTATCAGGGTGGACTGGTGCTTCAACTTCCCAAAAGAGAAAATCCGGAGGTTGTACCGGACTTTATTCCCAGCCCTAAGATTTTCCAGGTACAGAGAGAATCCGAAAAATGGGGAGAAATGGTACAGTCTGACACTGTAGGAGAATTGAATCAACAGATTACCAGAGAAGGAGCCAACCAACTGATTCTCATTGCAGAGGCTCTTCAGGAATCAAAAATCTCTCAGATTGCAGAGCAGATTATAATATCCGGAAATAAAAAATTTATCATGATAGCTGGTCCTTCTTCATCAGGAAAAACCACTTTTTCCCACAGACTGTCCATACAACTGGCAGCCCACGGCTTAAAGCCTCACCCTATTGGTGTGGACAATTATTTTGTCAACAGAGAAGATACACCTTTGGACAATAATGGCAATTATAATTTCGAGTGTCTGGAAGCCATTGATGTAGAAAAATTTAATGAGGATATGCTGCAGCTTTTAAAAGGAGAGCGAGTAGAACTTCCCCAGTTTAACTTCAAAACCGGACAGCGGGAATATCGCGGAGATTATCTGCAGCTTGGTAAGGAGGACGTGCTGGTTATTGAAGGAATTCACTGTTTAAATGACAAATTGAGTCATTTCCTCCCTGTGGAGAATAAATTTAAAATCTATATCAGTGCTCTGACCCAGCTCAATGTAGATGAGCATAATCGGATTCCCACCACAGACGGACGGCTTATCCGCCGTATTGTAAGGGACGCCAGAACCAGGGGTGCCTCTGCCAAAACCACCATTGCCATGTGGAATTCTGTACGCAGGGGAGAGGAAGAAAATATCTTCCCTTATCAGGAGTCCGCAGACGTGATGTTTAATTCAGCCCTTATCTATGAACTGGCTGTTTTAAAGCTGTATGCAGAACCTCTGCTGTTTTCCATTGGACCGGGAGAGCCGGAATACAATGAGGCAAAACGCCTCTTAAAGTTTTTAGACTATTTTGTTGGGATTCCGGGAGAAGCCATTCCATACAATTCTATTTTAAGAGAATTTGTAGGAGGCGGCTGTTTTGATGTGTAAAATTCCCAAAAAGCATGTGACAGAAAAAGATTTGCATTTTCGATTTTTCTGTGATAGAATAGCCAGAGTGTAATAAGTAGGATAAATAATCGCGGCTGACAGAACCGAAAGGGGTCAGGTGAGGAAAGTCCGGGCTTTGCAGGGCAGAATGCCAGATAACGTCTGGTGGAGGTGACTCCAAGGATAGTGCAACAGAAATATACCGCCGGTTTTTCCGGTAAGGGTGGAAGGGCAGTGTAAAAGACTACCGCCTTTCTGGTAACAGAAAGGGCATATGTAAACCCCATTCAAAGCAAGACCGAATAGAAAACATTGTGGCTGCCCGTCACGTTTTCAGGTGGGTCGCTTGAACCTGCTGGCGACAGCAGGTCTGGATAGATGATTATTCACGACATAACCCGGCTTATCGTCCTGCTTATTCACTGTAGAAACACAGTAAAAACCATTGACCGATAAATAAATGGAAAAGGTGCGAAGAAATGTAGAAATACTCCGTTTCTTCGCACCTTTTTTGCTACCGCATTATTTTATTCCTGTTGCCCCAGAAGATAATCAATAAACTGCTGCGCCGTTCTGCCGGAAAGTCCGCCATGCTGCAACTCCCAGGCATTTGCCTTCAAAAGCAGTTCCTGTTCGTCCATGTTAATGTGATGTCGTCTGGCAAGGGTCAGGACAATCTGCTGAAATTCTTTTTTCTCAGGAGAACCGAAATAAATAGTGACACCAAACCGGGAAACCAGAGAAAGTTTTTCCTGTACGGTATCATTGGTGTGTAAATCGTCATTTCTATCCTCTTTGTCGCTGAAACGCTCCCGCACCAGATGTCTGCGGTTGGATGTAGCGTAAATCAGAATATTGTCCGGCTTCCGTTCCAGACCGCCCTCAATCACTGCCTTTAAATACTTATACTCGATCTCAAAATCTTCAAAGGATAAATCGTCCATGTAGATAATAAATTTATACTGTCTGTTTTTAATCTGAGCAATCACATCGTTCAAATCCTGGAACTGATGCTTATAGACCTCAATAATCCGAAGCCCCCTGTCATAATACTGATTCAAAATTGCCTTGATGCTGGAGGATTTTCCGGTTCCCGCATCACCAAAAAGCAGACAGTTATTGGCAGGCTTATTGTTTAAAAAGGCTTCTGTGTTGTCAATCAATTTCTTTTTGGCAATTTCATAGCCCACCAAATCGTCCAGATGTACATGGGCAATTCTGGTAATGGGAACAATTTCTACTTTTCCGTCAGTACCTTTATGCTCCAGACGAAAGGCTTTGTGAAGCCCCAGTTTTCCCACGCCGAAATCACGGTAAAAATCTGTCATGTATCCCATAAATTTTTCCGGTGTTTCTGCCTGCTCAAGCAATGTGCTTAAAGTACACAGCCTGTTTTTAATTCTCTCGTTAAACTGCTTTCCACTGCCCGGGGCATTTTCATAATGACTGATGAGATGACAGCAGGAAGCCGCACCGTAGAATTTCTCAAAAGCAGAGAAGTCCAGGTGAAACAGGTCTTTGAAAATCGTAAAATCATGAAGGGCAAGCTGATTTAAAGAACCTGGCTTTGGTCCTGTAATTTCACAGGAAGTGCTGAAAGCATTTTCATGGTTTACCAGCAGATAGGTCAGATAATTATTCCAGAGATTTCCGCAGAACCCATAGGTATCTGCCATTTCCACCAGACGACTCATACAACTGTAAAAAAGAGGCGCTGATTTTTCAGGTGCGTCCGGCTCCTGACAGCAAAGGGACAGGGCAGCAATCATATCTTTTAAGATATCCCCCTGTGTAAAGTCCCGATACAGAATACATTCTTCTACATGAAACATTTCTCATTCCTCCTTAGTAATTTCCGTGTACCCGCAGATTCTGTGCTTCTGCCTTTAAGCCCCGCAGAGCATTCTGTACTGCGCTGTCGCTTAAATTGCCCTCAAAATCCACAAAAAACCGGTATTCCCAATTTCTCTCTGCAATGGGGCGAGATTCAATCTTTGTCATATTCAGTCCATTGTAGATGAAATGGGAAAGACTGCTGTAAAGACTTCCGCTTTCATGAGGAAGCTCATAGCTGACACTGATTTTCTTTGCGTCCTTGCAGTAAATTTTTTCCTTTGTTACAATAATAAAACGAGTGGAATTGTCCGGATTGGTGTAAATATGCTCTGCCAGAGGAATCAGACCGAAATATTCTGCTGCATAGGGGCTTGCAATGGCGGCCTGTGTCTTATCCTGCTCCTCGGAAACCTTTTTGGCAGCAGCCGCCGTATTGCCAAATTCATGACACTGCCACTCCTTGTGAGAATCCAGAAATTCCCGGCATTGCATCAGCGCCTGAGGGTGAGAGTAAACTCTTTTTATGTCTTCAAGCTCTGTACCCGAAATGCCCAGAAGCATATGACGGCATTGAATAATCTGCTCCCCTGCAATCACATGATTATATTCTGTGAGCAAATCATAATTATCCTGCACGATCCCGGCCGTAGAATTTTCAATGGGAAGCACGGCATACATGGCATTGCCTTTTTTGATTTCCTCCATGGCATCCTTCCAGGTGTCCACATGATAGCTGAAAATTTCTTCTCCGAAAAAGGCCCTCATGGCAGCATGACTGTATGCTCCCTCCACGCCCTGAAAAACCACAGTTACGTCTTTTTTCCGAAGGGCGTCAACCATCTGAAATTCCCCTGTATCTGCCTGTTCATGTTCCTGTAAAAGCTGATACTGACGCTTCCGGCTGATAGACATGATGTGCTGATACAGCTCCTGTATCCCGCAGCAGTTAAAGGCACTGTGGGTCTTATTCCCCAGTGCTTCCAGCTTTTCTTCCTCTCTGTTGCGATCAAAAACAGGTTTGTTGTTCTCTATTTTAAATTTTGCCACATGCTCGGCAATGGACATACGTTTTTCAAATAGCTTTACAATCTGGTCGTCAATGACATCTATTTCTTTTCGCATTTCCTGTAAATCCAGCATTTGAAACCTCCTTGTGTTGATAAATGTAATCCTTATGATACACCGACACTTTACTGTGTGCAAGTGTTTTGTATAAAATCCCTGGAAAAATTCCATAATAAATATAAGGAAAAAGAAACAGGAGCGGTCTTTATGAAAAATGATTTTATCAAATGCGGAGCGCTGGGGTGGTGTATGGAGATTTTCTGGACCGGACTTCATGCCCTTGGAAACCGGGAATGGAAGATGACCGGACATTCCTCTCTTCTCATGTTTCCCATTTACGGCATGGCAGCCTGTATCGGCCCTGTATCCCGTCGTTTAAAAAAAGTTTCCCCCCTGATTCGCGGCAGTCTTTACATGCTGGGAATTTTTGCTGCTGAGCTTGGCACAGGTATGTTTTTAAAACATTTTCACATGTGTCCCTGGGATTACAGCAACACCCCTTACCACTACAAAGGGGTCATTCGCCTGGACTATGCGCCCGTATGGTTTTTTACCGGACTTTTCTATGAAAAAATCTTATCTTAGGTAATTGCGAAACTCGCTAAGCTTGTTCGCAATTCTGAACCAAAACAAGGA
>SAMEA3387500__coassemble_3125_pt1 | contig 5807 bp, 5 predicted proteins | sample SAMEA3387500__metabat2_high_PE_001 | metagenome-assembled genome bin SAMEA3387500 (sample SAMEA3387500) | Felis catus | biome: Faeces | place: United Kingdom | collected 2012
GCAATAATTGCGTACATATGGCACCTCCTATTATCATTACTCGCCAAATATGGTGACCGTTTCCACGGTACTTCTACCTCTTTGTGCGGCATACGCTAATATATTAACAGCAATCCTTCTATTCGTCAAGATAAAATTGAAAAATTCTCAAAAAAGATTCCGTAAAAAAACACAAACATACCGAGAAGAATGGGAAGCACTGTCAAGACCACCAAAAACACCAGCGCTTTATCCGAAGTCAGATACTTCTGTATCTTCCCTTCCTCTCCTTTTCTCAAGAGATAAGCGCCCGTATAAAATCCAAAGGGAACCACACACGCCATGGCAATATAAATTCCCAGAAATACCAAAGGAAAACCATTTTGCATCAGGACTGCCGTTACTTGTTCTGTCTGGGCAGAAGTTCCGGAAGAACCTGCCAACAAACCAGGCATAAAATTATTAATAAAATGAAACAGCGCCGGATAAATCATATTTTCAGTTTTTACCATAAGATAAGTCAACACACCGCCCAACAGCGCTGTTGGCAAAAATCTCCAGATACTGCCGTGAAACAAACCAAAAAGAATTCCCATTGCTCCACATAAAATCCAGGGATTTTTCCACTTGGTCTGGAAACTCTTCAAAATAAATCCTCTGTGCATTGCCTCCTCACAAACTGCCGGCATTACACAACTGATGAATACAGACACAAGAGGCGGCACACTGGTAATAAAGCTGTTTAAATCCCCGCTGACAGAAAACATCTGCTTTGGAAAAAGCCATGCCATCATCATCGTAATGGGAATCAGCAAAGCATAAGAAGAACCCCACATCAGAAATACGGCAAAAATTTTCTTCCATTGCGGACGTTTCACAGGAAAAATCTCACGCAAAGAAGAACCGGTAAACTTTGCCGCCAGAACACTCAGCGCCAGAAGGTATAACTCCGTCAGCGCCAGTCCGTACATGCCCCATTTCATCTGCGCCCAGGCAATAATGGTATAGAAAGATACCATTACTGCCAGAAACAGTAAAATTCCATGAAAAGGCTTTAAGCGCCTTTTTTCACCGTCTTCATAAATCCAATGCTCTTCCATCTAAAACCGCCTCTTTCAGTTCGTCCTCTACATAAGAAAGCTTTAAGGAAAAGAAGGGGCGATTCTCCTCTAAAAGGCGAAAGAAGATTTTATCCCCTTCCCAAAGCTTCAGGTTGGACAGTTCTTTTTTATCCACCCATTCCAGCACACCCTCATTACACTCCGTCAGCTCTCCTTCATAGCCATCGGCTGTGTACAGGCACATATACTCTGTTTCCGAAAAACTTTTGTCTGCCTTTTCAAAATGAAAGGTTACAAGCCCTCGGAAGCGGTAGGAGATAAGCTTCAGCCCCGTTTCCTCCCACACTTCTCTCAAAAGACAGTCCTCCGGACTTTCATTTTCTTCAAAATGTCCTCCTACACCAATCCACTTATCCTTGTTTACATCATTTTTCTTTGAAACTCTGTGCAGCATCAGGTATTTTTCCGAGGTTTCAATATAACACAGAGTTGTAAGCTGTGATTTTTCTCTCAAAGGAACGCCTCCTTTATCAGTTCCCGCATTTCCTCCTGCAAGGGCCTGCGTACCTTTTTTCTGGTTACTTCTACAATATTTAAAGAAGTCATATCCACCACGGTTCCTTTTACCGGATCCCGGTTTAAATAAGCCTGCAGATTTTCCAGAAGTTCCTTTTTATGATTCTGGTCTTTCATATTGATAAAATCAATCAGTATGATACCGGAGAGATTCCGAAGTCTTAGCTGCACTGCAATTTCTGCTGCTGCCTCCTGGTTCATCTTCCGGAAAGTTTCCTCCATTTCTTTATTGGAGGTATATTTTCCCGTATTGACATCAATGCACACAAAAGCCTCTGTCTGCTGAATCACCAGAAAACCTCCTGATTTCAGCCAGACCCGCTCATGCAGAGCATGCTCAAGGACACTTTCCAGACTGTACAGCTTATACAACGGGAGCAGCTTATCTTCATACAGACGAATGGCTGTATTCTCAGGGAAAGCTGTTCTGGCGTACTGAGAAATCCGTTCATACAGATTTCTGTCATCTGTAACAATTTCTTCCAAATTCTGAGTATAAACATTTTGAAGAATCTGCATATATTCCGGTATGCTCTCTTCTAAAAGAGAAAAGCAAACCCGGGAACTTCCCTTTTGCAGAACCATTTCATAGCGCTCCTTCAATTCCTCCAGTTCTTTTAAAATCTCTTCCGCTTTTGCTCCTCTGCAGTTTGTCCGTACAATAATCCCCGCATTCAAAGGCATATATTCTTCCAGAAGCTGACGAAACTGCTGCTTCTCTGCTTTTGTCAGCTTACCGGAAAAGCCAAGTTCCCTTCTGTGAGAAGTTAAAACCAGGTAATGTCCGGTAAAATTCAGATTTCCCGTAACATAAGGGAGTTTTGTCTTCATTCCTTCTCTGGCAACCTGTACTACCAGCTCATCTCCCGGTTTTACTTTCTCATGTTTTCCGGGACTGGCAAAAACAGGCAGTTCTTTTTCGTCCATGGAATAATAACACATCTGACCGTCTGCAATTTCTACAAAGGCAGCGTGGATATTTTTGACAATATTTTTCACTTTTCCAATATAGATATTTCCCAGAATACACTTTCCAGACATTCCCATAGGATTTATCTGGCAAATACGTCCATTTTCTTCCAGCGCAGCAGTCAGCATAGACACTCCCTTATATTCCATGGACGTCAATATCAGCCTACTCAAGCTCTTCTCCCAGGTTTTCCAGAGAAATCAGATGGCGCGTATTTTCCTCCCCTTTATCTGCATAAACCTCCAGACGGTGGATTTTAAGAGCAAAACTGTCAAAAGGCTTTTTGCAGAACCCATAGAACGCCTCTAATACCAGTTCCGGCTTGGTATTTTTCACACTTCCGGCTGCAAGCTGAAGAAAAATCCCCTCTTCACTGACATGCATATCATAAATATACGGCTTAATATCTACTTCTTTTTCATTCTTTTTTGTCTTTTTTACAATACGGATTTCCGGCTGTTCCATAAATGTCCGTACAAGTTCTTTCCAATTCCCCACTGGCTCCATATTTTCCCGGAAAGTCACCTGATAATCCGCTGCTGCTACCAGAGCCATGGCTGCGTTTGCCTTTCCATCCGGTATTTTTCGAAAGCTCAGCACTTCCATGCCCTCTGCCATGGTATCATTCAGACGCTTCACTGCTTCTTTTGAAGACATGGGAGTCTGAATTTCCATATCAAAATATTCTGCTGTGCTGGTAACACCTACGCCTAAAGGCGCTGCAAAGGACATAATCATATGAGGACTGAATCCCTCTGAATATGCTACGTCAATACCGGCTCTGCGGACAGCCTTTTGAAAATACCGCATAATATCCAGATGTCCGATAAATTTCATGGCGCCCTGTTTTGCAAATTTTACTCTAACCTTCAATGCAGACACCTCCTTTGTAAGCTGCTGCTCCACAGCCGGAGCATTTCATTCTGCAGTTTGGCGTAATCTCTCCCTTGTGCGCACGTTCCCATTCTTTTTCCAGGAATTTTCTGCTCACGCCAATGGAAATAAAATCCCATGGAAAAATTTCGTCCAGCGGACGTTCTCTCAATGTATAAAATTCCGGATCCAGTCCCGCTTCTTCAAAAGCTTCCAGCCACAAATCATAGCGGAAATATTCTGACCATGCATCAAAAATGGCACCTTTTTTGTAAACAGTTTCCAAAGCCTCAGCTACCCGTCTGTCGCCTCGTGCTAAAATTCCTTCCAGAACTGTTACATCTGCTTCGTGATAATTATACTTAATACTCTTCTGGTTTAACTGTGCCTTAATCTCTTCTTTTACAATTTTTGCCTTTTCCAGATAATCCTCTTTTCTGAACATTCCTGCCCACTGGAAAGGAGTAAATGGCTTTGGCACAAAGAAAGAAGTGCTGACTACAATCTGACATTTTCCATGTCTTTGATCCTTTGGAATTTCATAATATCTCTTAGCAATAGCCTCTGCCAAATGGGCTATTCCCTTCATATCTTCTTCCGTTTCTGTAGGCAGCCCCAGCATAAAATACAGCTTGACTCTGCTCCAGCCTCCTTCAAAGGCCTTTCCTGCTCCCTCTAAAATCACTTCCTCTGTCAGCCCTTTGTTAATAACATCGCGCATTCTCTGAGTACCTGCCTCCGGAGCAAAGGTCAAACTGCTCTTCTTAATATCCTGTACCTTACTCATAACGTCCAGAGAGAAGGAATCAATACGCAGGGACGGAAGAGAAATATTTACTTTTCTTTCCGAACAGTCCTCTATAAGGTATTCCAGTAGTTCCTTTAATTTAGAATAGTCACTGGTGCTTAAAGAACTGAGAGAAATTTCCTCATATCCTGTACTGTCCAGCATGGATTTTGCCGTATTCTTCAGAAATTCCACATCTCTTTCTCTGGTTGGACGATACAGCATACCTGCCTGACAAAAACGACAGCCGCGAATACAGCCCCTTTGTACTTCCAGGGTTACTCTGTCCTGGGTCGCCTTAATAAAAGGCACCACCGGTTTGTCCGGATAATAGGTGTTTGTCACGTCCATGACAACCTGCTTTTCAATTTTTTCTTTTGCATGAGGATTATTGGGTCTAAAAGAGGCAATGGTGCCATCTTCTTTATATGCAGTATCATAAAAACACGGCACATAAATTCCCGGAATCTCTGCTGCTCTTTCCAAAAATTCTTTTTTACTCTTTCCGGCTTTTTTGTATTCTTTATAAGCGTCCAGAAGCTCATAAAAGACTGTTTCTCCCTCTCCGATGTAAAACAGGTCAAAAAACGGTGCCAGAGGCTCTGGATTATAAGTACATGGACCGCCGCCCATAACCAACGGAAAGCTCTCGCCACGATCTGCTGCCCTTAAAGGGATTCCGCTTAAATCTAACACCTGCAGAATATTGGTGTAGCACATTTCATACTGAATGGTAATGCCCAGAAAATCAAAATCCCGGATAGGATCCTGAGATTCCAGTGCAAACAGGGGCAGGTTTTTCTCCCTCATCACCTTGTCCAAATCTGGCCAGGGAGAGTATACTCTTTCACACCAGGTATCCTTTCTGCGGTTAAACATATCATAAAGAATCTGGATTCCCAGATGGGACATACCGATTTCATACACATCGGGAAAGCACATGGCGAACCTAATATCCACTTTTTCCGGGTCTTTCATGACACTATTGACTTCATTCCCGATATACCGGGCGGGTTTCTCGATTTTTAGTAATATTTCATCATTTAATGCAAGTTTTCTCATATATTTCCTTTCTGTTTTTGTATATATTTCACAAATTCTTTCGAACCTGTTTTTGACTTTCCAAGGTGAAAAATCGATATTTTTTATGTTGTTTTTCGTATGTAAATTTTACTGATTTTACGTGTTTTTCGCTCAAAAATCCGGTTTGGTCATTTTTCTCATATTTCCCTTACTATTTATCACTGGAAAACACCATGTATAATTATACAACATGATACAACATTACAGAAGCATCTGCTATGTGATTGACTCATCCAATCTACACTATTATATACATTTTAGGGAAGAACTTCAAGCAAATATCTTTCGTCAAGCGGAATCAATTGTGCGGCGTTATTCTTAGGCAAAACTTCTAGAGCAAAGGCGATTATTTCGCAGTCGGCATTGTATACAACTCTTTCCGTATTAACATATATTTCTTGGGTAAAATCGGCTGAATAATGCCCGGGAGTTTGACAGTTGAATAATCAAAAATCACCTTGCAGGCCTTATAAAACCT
>SAMEA3387500__coassemble_3532_pt1 | contig 5052 bp, 12 predicted proteins | sample SAMEA3387500__metabat2_high_PE_001 | metagenome-assembled genome bin SAMEA3387500 (sample SAMEA3387500) | Felis catus | biome: Faeces | place: United Kingdom | collected 2012
GAATCCTGGACTGGACGGAGGATAAGGGAGTCATCGGCACGGCAGCAGGCCTGTGTTTTGCATTTTTATTATTACCGTATCTTATGGCAGAGGTGATGTTTGCATTGGTATGGGCGGCTGCTATGGGGAGGAAGGAAAAGTGGGAAAGGAAACATTAGAAATCACATACGACATGGCAAAAGAAATCATAAGCAGGGACTTGGAAACCATGTCACAGAAGTTTATAAGCATTGGATACCATTTAAAGCTTATTCGTGACAAGCATTTATATACACAGGACGGATACAAAGACATCTGGGAGTTTGCCCAGAGCGCCTATGGCATCAGTAAAAGCACCTGCAGCAGGTGGATGTCCATGAACGATAAATTTTCAGAAGGCGGGAACAGCCCCGAACTGAAAGAAGAATTTCGGAAATTTGGGAAATCACAGCTGCAGGAAATGCTATACCTGACCGATGAACAGATAGAACAGGCAAAGCCGGAAATGACCGCAAAAGAAATCCGGGAAATCCGGAAACCGGAAAAGCAAACACCGGATCCGGAAGAAATCATGGGACAAATGAAAATACAAGACTATCCGGAATTCCTTCCGGAAGAGAAAATACCATATTTTGCATTTGAAGGAGAACCATATGGCTGGACGTGGAGCGAAGTGGTAAAAGCCTATCTGAAAAATGGATATGAAAAGCCGGAAAGCGGGACGGAAGTAAAATGCCTGGGAAAGATGTATCTGGTTCTAAGGAGGAAAGAAAAGACCTTCTTCTATGACGGACAGGGAAACACCCTGTTTGAAGTGGATAATAAAAGGCTGGAAGAAGAATTTGAGTTTACGAAAAGAGTAAACACTATGGAAACAGCAGCGGAACCAGAGAGAATACCGCCAGAAGTGCAGCAGGAAGAAGCACAGACTGAACCTGTTGCGCCAGCGCAACAACACATCTCACCTATAGAGAGAGGTTGTATTACAGGATTGAATCCAAATGGAACATGCGCGTGCTGTGGAAATGAGGGGACTGTAGAGTGCTGTGGGAAATGCGAAGATAGAAATAGCTGTAATGTATCATGTGGCTGGTTAGAAACAGAGCAGCAGGAAGCAAAAGAAGAATCCCAGACCAAATCTGTTAAACTGGAGCAGCAGACAGAAAAAAATGAAAAATACGAACAGACATCTGATAAGACCGATATGGAGCTTTTGAAAGAAGAGCTAAAAGAAGAGCAAAAATATTTAATGCTGCTTCTGGAGAGATTTACAGAAAAAGACATACGGGTACGGAAACAGAAGTTGATCGTTGGTGCGCTGGCTGGAATGATTGCAGAAATTGACAATGAGATTCCAGAACCAGCCCAGTCGCTTCTTCCTAAAATGAGAAACAATGACCAGAGGAAGGAATGGCTCAGGAATTATCGTTCCTGGGGCATCTGGTACAAAGACGAACATATCGGTGCTACATATTACCGGTATAACTTTGACAACGGAGCCGCTCTAATTGTAGAGGAATACGAAAAAACAAGTAGATATACCGGAAAATACATAAGTTCCTATTATCACCTCATTGGAGGACCAGAACCCGAAGGGAAAAATGGAATCCCGAAATGGACTTGTAGCGAAAACTATAATCGATATCCAAACAGTGAAACCGAATTGGTTGAATTTTTAAAGGAGATACAAAAGCATGGATAAAAAGAAACTAATACCCGGAAAGAAATACCTGCGTAAGCGTAAGACCACTTACGCAGGGAAAGAAGTAGAAGCAGAAAGCTGGATAAAGTGTATACAGGTAACACCTGCAGGGGCAGTGTTTTGGTCAGGAGATAACCTGTTAAAGCTGACTGATGAGGAAATAAAAAAAGAGGTAATGGTACCGTGAAAGCAATACTAAAATACCCGGGAAGTAAATGGTCTATTGCAAACTGGATTATAAATTTTTTTCCGGAGCACCACAGCTATTTGGAACCCTTCTTTGGTTCCGGCGCCGTACTCTTTAATAAGCCAAGAAGCAACATTGAAACTGTAAATGACCTGGACGGGAATGTCGTAAACCTCTTTGAGTGGATAAAGAAAGACCCTGAACGTCTGACTAAAGAAATATATTATACCCCTTATGCAAGGCAGGTGTACGAGAAGGCTTTTGACCGGATACCACAGAATAGTTTATATAAAGCTGTGAATTTTTATATACGCTGCCAAATGGGACATGGATTCCGGACAAACGGCGAAAAAGTAGGCTGGAAAAATGACGTACAGGGTAGAGAAAGAGCGTATGCGGCAAGGGACTGGGCAGAATTACCAGAAAGGATTGCACAGGCAGCAGAACGGCTCCGTGAGGTACAAATAGAATGTCGGCCAGCGGTAGAACTTATACAACGCTTTAATTACAACAACGTCCTCATATACGCAGACCCTCCGTACATGCTGGAAACAAGACACGGAAAGCAGTACCGGGAAGAAATGGACGATAAAGCCCATAAAGAACTGTTAGAAGTTTTAAAAGCTCATAAAGGACCGGTGCTGATAAGCGGATATAACAGTAAATTATACGATGATATGCTGCAGGGCTGGCATCGGGAAGAAACTACATGCTATTCGCAGGCATGTAGCAAAAAGAGAGAAGTTCTGTGGCTGAATTTCGAACCGGACAAACAAATGAGTTTATTTGATTAGGAGGTAAGCAAAGCATGAAAAACCTGATACATAAAATCCTTAAACAAATGGGACTGAAAAAAGAAACAAAACCAAAGGTATCAAAAGAGGAGATGTGCAGAAAAGCGGTTGCGTCCGGTGTATGCCCGAAGGTATGCGAAAAATGCGCATGGGGAGCAAAGAGGAACTAAATTAAGCTTTGGTGGAGGTATAGCATGGGATATTTGAGAAAAGATTCGGTAATGAGCGCATTAGAAGAAGACAGAGAAACGACATTGGTATGCTATGACGATGAGAGAACAAAGGAAATTGTTCGATTTTGCTATGAAAGCATGAAAATGCTATTAGATGGATTGCCTCAGTATGTGCCAGAAAGTCTTGTTGAACAGGAAACTGAAATTTAACGGAGGTGAACAAGTGTGACGGAAAAAGAGGAGTATTTTGTTAATTATATTATGGAGCACACTTATAGCTGCCCTTTATCAGATGACGCACACATTGATTTTGAGAAAGAGTGTGTTGGATATCGAGAAAAAGGCTGCAAAGAATGTATATACAACCACGCGGAAGAATTGAGGTGACAGCTAGAGCGGAGAAGATGAAGAAATATTGTAAAGACTGTATTTTCTTTATCCGTGGAGAAAGCGGACAGCGTGGAGGAGTAAAGGGAAAATGCAGAATCAGAAGACCGAATGAGATACGCGCAGGGAGCAGGATTGCTTGCAGAATGTTTGGTAAAAATCAAGAAAATTAGCAATTAATGGAGAAACAATATGAAAATCATAAGAAAAATATTGATAGAGATATCAGGGGAATTAGCAGAGGATTCAGATACCACTTTGAAAGAATCCGCAGAATTTATAAAAACAATCCTTCAGAATCGTGTAATCAATAATATAAGGATTATAAAAGCGGAAGATGTTATACAGGAAGAGGAAACTATGACTGTATATGATGATGATTCCCCGGTCAAATTAATCTGCGACTATATACTGGAACTTGATAATGCTATAGACCTGATAAAGGCTATGGCAAAAGACGACAGGGAAGAATTGGAAAGATATTTTGGAAGATATTATGCACACCTAAAGGAACGAAAGGAGAACCATGAACTGTAACAACTGTAATAAATGTAAAACAGACCTGCAAACAGGAGATTGCTACTGTCAGCACCGGGGATATTTAATAACTCCCCGGGAAGACCAGATGGCAGCAGGACGTTTCCGAGAGCATATCAGCAACCGGTTTAATAAAAAGGAGTAGACAAATGACAAGAGGAATGATGTTAAGAATTATAAAAAATATCCATTCGGACGAGTACGACCCAGAGGACAAGCTTACCGCAATACAGGAGGTAACTCAGGGGACGCATATTAAAAACATCACAAAGGCAGACATGCTGGAATCGCTGCGATGGATTGTGGAGGAATATCTGTAGTATGGAAGACAGATGTGTATGCTGTGGAGAAATAATCCCAGAAGGACAGCAGGTGTGCAGGAAATGTTTACAGGGAGGTAGAAACGTGAATGGAGAAGGCTATAAGGACCCTACTGCGGATACGGCAGTACATAGAGCCAGTAAGATGCCAAAACATATATGGCGGGTATATAAAATGCTGAACGCAGCAGCGAGTGTGTCGGGGTTGGAGATTACAGGATTGCGGGATAAGGAAACAGGAAATGAATACAAGAGGTGATTCCGGTGGAAATAACAAAGGATATTTTAAACCAATATTGCGAACTTCGGGAAGAAATCAAAGATTTAAGGAAAAGGATAAGCAGAGATGAGTTGAGATTACGGAAAATCGAGGAACAGGGCGTAGTTTCTGACTCAGTGACTGGAACCAGGAAGGACGGTACTATAGGCAGCATAAAGATAACGGGCTTTCCGATTCCTGAATACAGTACGGTAAAAGCTATGTTAAAAAAGAGAATAGCAAAACTTCGGATTATGGAAGATGAGCTGCATGAGGCAGTGAATGCAGTAGATAATTTCATAAATGCAATTCCAAAAAGTGATTTAAGACAGATATTCAGGCTTTATTACATAGATGACTTGACATGGGATATGGTGGCTATGAAAATGAATTATCGCTATCCGAAGAGAAAAATAGAGTATACAAAGGATAATTGCCGAATCCGGCATAATAGATATCTGGAAAAAGAAGAAATTTTGTAAAATGTTCGCCTATGTTCGCTTATTCTGTGATAGTATTTATACTGGAACGAGAAACGGAATGGATTTCATAATAGTACTCCTTTAAGATTGTGTAACGGCAGCAGGGTGTCACAGCCCTGTTGCTGAATCGGTTGATACCAGACCGGATATAGGTATCCGCTTCCAATAACGTTAAGCTTGGCGGTTAAGAGGCAGCGGGATTGACGATACCAATCCCAGGGACGGCACTAAG
>SAMEA3387500__coassemble_3702_pt1 | contig 4796 bp, 4 predicted proteins | sample SAMEA3387500__metabat2_high_PE_001 | metagenome-assembled genome bin SAMEA3387500 (sample SAMEA3387500) | Felis catus | biome: Faeces | place: United Kingdom | collected 2012
TTCCAGTCTAAATATTCTTTTTCTGTAATCTCTTCATTTCTGAATTTCTGGTACATATTAGCCCATGCTCCAATATGATCCAGCATATTTAAAGAATCATGTCTTTTGTCTTTAAACATGAGTTGCGGTACGCCGGACTCATCTCGATAGGCGTGCAGCCCATATTGATCCTCTAAAGCAAATAATGCGTGCATGACACTAACATAAAGCAGACTTTTTTCTGGAGGTTTTAAAAGGACAGGAAAAAAATCCGGCAGGACAATGGCTTTTAAATGTTCTGCAGACTCATGGAGGGGGATATGAAATTTTGATGCAGCAGTATCGGGAAAATCCGTTCAGACTTCGGGAAATGTTGAAAAATGTAATGAAGGCTGCAGAACAGCTTCCGGGGGAAAAGCAGCTTTTGGCGGTTTTTGCAGCAGGAATAACAGGAAATCCTCATTATTTTGATTCAGGAGAAACGGCAGAAAAGCTGCTTCTCCTATTTTTAAGAGCGCGTTTCGGAGAAGAGGATATTCGAGGGTTATCTTCTGCGGAAGAAAGAAATCACCTGCTTTATCAGGCAGGGATTTTAAAAGATGATTTGTCAAATCAGGTTTTGGCATACGGAATTCACGGGTGGAAGCAAGATGGGACTCTTCATGAAGGGATAGAAGGCTTTGTCCGGGAAAGAGAAGCGATTCATCTTACGCTGTATACACTGGGAAAAATTAGAAGACTTCAGGCACAACAGGAAAAGATTTATGTGGTAGAAAATCCGGCAGTGTTTGCAGTTCTCATCAATCAGCAGCCTGCCTGTGCAGCCGTCTGTGTCAGCGGGCAGCCCAGGCTTGCCGCATTGCTTCTTTTAGATTTGCTGAAAGAAGATCATAGCTTCTGGTATGCCGGGGATTTTGACCCGGAAGGACTTTTGATTGCGCAGAACTTAAAGGAACGGTATAAAACAGCGCTGCATTTCTGGAAATATGAGGTAAAATGGTACGAAAAATATGTATCCTCTGTAGCATTAAGTGAGAGTAGAATTAAAAAGCTGGATAGAGTTTATATGGAAGAACTTCAAGAGCTAAAAGTCTGCATACAGAGAACAAAACGCGCCGCATATCAGGAAGCCATGCTGGAAATTTATCAGGAAGGAACATGAGGATTTACAAACAGCATTGCCAAAGCCCCGTACCTGCCGTATACTGAATACATATTCAATATTATTTACAAAGGAGATACACCCATGACAAAAACACTAAAACGTCTGGCAGGATATTACAAGCCCTACAAGGGACTGTTCTTTTCGGATATGTTCTTTGCCATTCTCGGGGCAGGAATCACCCTGGTGATTCCGCTGCTTGTGCGGTATATTACCAGCACAGTTGTTTACCTTCCGTCAGATAAGTCAACCGACATGATTGTAAAGCTGGGAATTTTTATGATTGTGCTGGTGCTGATAGAAGCATTTTGTAACTTTTACATTGCCTATTACGGACACATTATGGGCGCCAGTATTGAGCGGGATATGAGAAATGAGATTTTCAGCCATTATCAGAAATTATCCTTTGCTTTTTACGACAACCAGAAAGTGGGATATTTGTTGTCCAGAATCACAGCAGATTTATTCGATATCAGCGAATTGCTTCACCACGGCCCTGAAGATTTGGTGATTTCCATTATTAAATTTGTAGGCGCATTCGGAATTTTAATGTTTATCAATGTGCGTTTGGCTTTGGCAGCATTTCTGTTTATTCCCTTTTTGATTCTTTACGCTGTCTATTTTAACAAAAAGATGAAAAGGGCATTCCGGGAAAACAGAGCTAGAATTGCAGACATTAACACCCAGATTGAGGATAGTCTTTCTGGTATCCGCGTGGTAAAATCCTTTGCCAATGAAAAAGTAGAGATGAAGAAATTCCGCCAGGGAAATGAGCGGTTTGTAAACTCTAAGAAACTCAGCTACAAATATATGGGAACCTACAACAGCGGTATGGGGGCATTTACTACTCTGATTACCATTTCCGTGCTGCTGACAGGGGCCTTTTATCTCACAAAAGGAGAAATGCCGGTAGAGGATTTGGTAACCGTGCTTTTGTATATCAATAACTTTACAGACCCGGTGAAAAAGCTGATTACCTTTACCGAGCAGTTCCAGAATGGATATAGCGGGTATTCTCGTTTCCTGGAAATTATGGCGGTTGCCCCGGATATCCAGGATGCGCCGGACGCAGAAGAGGTGTCTGATGTAAAAGGCGCCATTGATTTTGAAAATGTATCCTTTGCCTATGAAGGAACGCAGGAAAAGGTATTAAGCCATGTGAACTTAAAGGTAAAAGCAGGGGAATATGTGGCGCTGGTAGGAAGTTCCGGCGCAGGAAAAACCACTCTTTGCAGTCTGATTCCCCGCTTCTATGATGTGACAGAAGGTCGGGTGCTTTTGGATGGAGAGGATATCCGAGAGCTGAAGCTGCAAAGTCTGAGAAATCAGATAGGAATTGTGCAGCAGGACGTATATTTGTTTGCAGGCACGGTTATGGAAAATATTCGTTACGGAAAGCCGGACGCTACAGATGAGGAAGTGATTCGGGCGGCAAAGGCAGCCAATGCCCATGAATTTATCATGGAATTGGAACAGGGATATGATACGGATATTGGTCAAAGAGGCGTGAAGCTTTCCGGAGGGCAGAAGCAACGTTTGTCCATTGCCAGAGTTTTTCTGAAAAATCCGCCGATTCTGATTTTTGATGAGGCAACTTCTGCCCTGGATAATGAAAGTGAAAAAATTGTGCAGCAGTCCCTGGAAAATCTGGCAAAAGACAGAACTACCTTTGTCATTGCCCACAGACTTTCCACCATTCGCAAGGCACAGAGAATTCTGGTGCTGACCGAGGACGGTATTGCAGAAGAAGGAACCCATGAGGAGCTTATGGAAAAGAACGGTATTTACAGCAGTCTGTATAAGCTGTCCTTTGCATAAGGGAAGGGAGATATTTATTATGATAGCAGAGAAAATGAAAAAACTTGTAAATAACAGCTCAGCCATTCGTGCCATGTTTGAGGAAGGAAAGAAAATGGCAGAACAGTACGGCGCGGAAAACGTCTATGATTTCAGCCTTGGAAATCCCAATGTTCCGGCGCCTGCTGAGGTAAAGGAAGCAATTTTAAAGGAACTGGAGGAAGAAGATTCCCTTATGCTTCATGGCTACATGAGCAACAGTGGATACGAAGATGTCAGAGAGGCTGTGGCACAGTCCTTAAATCAGCGGTTTGGAACTGCTTTTGACCAGAAGAATATTGTTATGACAGTGGGAGCGGCAGGGGGGTTGAACGTAATACTTAAGACCCTCTTAAATCCAGGGGACGAGGTCATAGTAATTGCCCCGTATTTTGGGGAATACAATTCCTATGTGGCAAATTATGACGGTAGGGTAGTGGTTGTCAGCCCGAATACAGATACCTTCCAGCCAAATCTTACAGAGCTGGAGGAAAAACTTACAGAGAAAACAAAAGCTGTGATTGTCAACTCGCCAAACAATCCCACAGGCGTGGTGTATTCAGAGGAAATCATTCAGAAAATGGCGGACATTCTGGAGAAGAAGCAGAGCCGGTTTCAGAGTGATATTTATCTGATTTCTGATGAACCCTACCGGGAGCTGGCATACGATGGGGTAGAAGTGCCGTATCTGACAAAATATTACAGAAATACGATTGTGGCATATTCCTTCAGCAAATCTCTTTCTCTTCCGGGAGAACGTATTGGTTATCTGGTGATTCCGGACGAGGCGGCAGACGGCAGCGAAATCCAGGCAGCAGCGAATGTTGCCACCAGAATTCTGGGATATGTCAATGCACCATCGCTTATGCAGAAGGCAGTGGCAAGATGTCTGGACGCAAGGGCAGATGTGCCTTATTACAACAGAAACAGGGAAACCCTTTATAATGGCTTAAGGGAACTGGGATTTTCCTGTATTAAACCACAGGGTGCCTTTTATCTGTTTGTGAAATCTCCGGTAGAAGACGAAAAGATTTTCTGTGAGGCAGCGAAAAAATATCATATACTACTGGTTCCCGGCTCTTCCTTTGCCTGTCCCGGGTATGTACGGATTGCATACTGCGTATCCCATGAAACCATTGTAAATGCAATGCCTGGCTTCCGAAAACTGGCAGAGGAATTTTAGAAAACTTTTTAGAAAAGTTCATTGTTTTTGGGAGAAACTATGATAAGATGATTCTATAAAGGGAAATGTAAAGGTATAACAGGATAAGAGGATAAATTTATGAACAGACAGGAATTTTTAAGAATACTCAGAGAAACTCTGCAGAGCCGCCTGACGCCTCGGGAAACAGAGCAGCATGTGGAGTATTACAGAACCTATATAGAAGAAGAAATCCGGGAGGGAAAGACGGAAATGGAAATTCTTGATGTGCTGGGAGATCCCAGATTAATTGCCAGAACCATTCTGGATACAACAGTTTCTTCCGGAAACACACAGCAACAGGATTATTATGAAGAAAGCCGGACAGAAGCCTGTGAGGGGGAGCATACAAAAGTTCCGGATACTGCAAAGAGGATTTTATACCTCTGCGTTGGAATTGCCATTACCTTTGCGGTTTTGTTCTTTATTGTGCGCCTGGTTATATTTCTTCTGCCTGTAGCGCTGGCAGCAGGAGCTGTTTTTCTGGTGATTTCTTATCTTAAGAAGCGATAGGGGAAAACGAAAAAAGAAAGAGAAACACCCGACAGGGGAGCTGCCGGGTGTTTCGAGGGGAGTATAAATAATTAAATAAGGGGTTATAATGTAAAAAAAATTTTT
>SAMEA3387500__coassemble_3998_pt1 | contig 4426 bp, 6 predicted proteins | sample SAMEA3387500__metabat2_high_PE_001 | metagenome-assembled genome bin SAMEA3387500 (sample SAMEA3387500) | Felis catus | biome: Faeces | place: United Kingdom | collected 2012
CCGTACCCTTTGCCAGCGGTGCTACATCATCACACGGACTAAGGCTGTACGGAAGACTCAATTATAGGTTCGATTCCTATACGAGACGGTTAATCAAGAGTGTTCGATTGTTAGCAGAAATGCAAATAACGGGGCGCTTTTTTCATTAGAAAAATGCATGAGCTTATTGCTTTGAGGATGATTTCCAGCTAACACAATAGAATAATTGTTAGCTGACAGCTAATAAAAAACAGTATTTTGCAAACAGGCTTTATCAGGGATACTGCTAATATTTGGGTAAGTACCTGTTGTTACCATTGATTTGGGGATGTAAAATACGGTAAATTAAAGGAAAGAATGTTTGCAGAATATAATTTGCAAATAAATATTAGCTGAAACAATAGAGAAATATATTAGCTGTAGCTAATAGAAAACGAGATGCTCGTTTGGAACTGATTTCAAAAATAATCGGATCCAGACGGGCATTTTTTAGTCTGACCGAAGAAGGAGGAAATGATGACGGAAGTGATGAAAGAATTTATCCAGAAGAACGAAGGTGAAAAGATCATCGAAATTGAGATTGAAAGACTCCGTTCTTTTAAAAATCATCCTTTTCAAGTAAAAGACGATAAAGAGATGTATTTGTTAAAAGAAAGTATAGAGAAGAGATGGGGTATGATCCAATTTGTAACATAATTGGAGAAGGCTATGTGATCCGAGAGGAGGGAAAGGTTTGAAAAGTAAATTCAGCTTAAAGATAAAATTGACAGCGATTTCTATTTGCATTTTAACAATCATGTGTGTGGTTCTTGCTGTTTTTTCTATTTTTTCAGCTGGTAAGTTGATTGAATCTACAGATACGATTCCTGCTATTCCTGTTGGAGAAAATCAGACAGAACAAATAATAGAGTCTGCTGCTGTACTTCCTGCAGAAGCTATTGGGAATTTTCAGGGAACAATGATAGTGGTTATGCTTTGTCTTGTCGCTCTGGGATCGGTTTTAACCTATGTATTTGCATCAAAAACACTAAAACCGCTGGAAGATCTTACTGTAGATGTCCAGAACATCAATGTTAATAATTTAAGTCAGCAAATAACAGTTCCTTCAACAAAGGATGAGGTTGCAGAGTTAGCGCTTGCTTTTCAAAGAATGATGGAGAAACTAAATCAGTCATATCAAATTCAAAAAAGGTTTTCAGCAAATGCAGCTCATGAGCTACGGACACCACTTGCAGCTCTTCAAACCCAATTGGAAGTATTTCAGATGAAGCCGAATCGGGAAAAGGAGGAATACGAAACTTTATTCCAAAGCGTTGGGGAAAGTACAGAGAGATTATCAAATCTGGTTAAGGATCTTTTGACATTTACGAATGAACAGACAATTGAGAGGAGAGAGCCGGTTGAACTAAGAGATTTAATAGAAGAAATCCGTTTTGAACTGGAAGACAGTGCTGCTGAAAGAGGTATTAAAATCCACATTTCCGGTCAAGGAGTTATAATCGGTGATGATCGGCTACTGCAAAGAGTATTTTATAATCTTCTTTCTAATGCAATAAGGTATAACACTGACGGAGGAACAATTTCAGTTGATATAAGCGATAGTAAGGTGATGGTAGAAGATACTGGAATAGGGATTCCAGATGAAGCCAAAGCACATATTTTTGAGGCTTTTTTCTGTGTGGATAAGTCCAGAAGCCGAGAGTTGGGAGGTAGCGGTCTTGGATTAGCTGTTGTAAAAAGCATCATTGAAAAACATGGAGGAGAAATTAGGATAGAAAACAACGATCCGCAAGGAAGCAGATTTGTTGTAACATTCCATTAACCATTTGAATAGAAAAATATTTTGAGATAGAGGACACCGGAAGAATGGATTTTCCGGTGTCCTCTTTATATCAGCTTTATACACGGTAAAGTATATTCTGTATGTGAAACTATTGAAAACGGACCCTGCCAAAGTACTGCGGCAATAAATTATAGCAAGGAGGAATCCCTATGGGTAAAAAAGTCAATATTTTATCGAATGGAATTACAATATTGCTCTTGCTGATTGGGATTGTATTTCTGTTTCTTGGCATTTGGCGAGAGGAATATACTATTGTAATGGAAAAGGCAATTAATATATGTTTGGAGTGTATCGGAATTGGATAATAAAATAAAAAAATCAGAACGATTCCGCCGTTGGATGCAGGTTTTATGGGCGGTTATTACGAATAGTTATATAATTGGTTTTATACGTGGAAAAATTTATCAGGGCAAAATTAAGAATGTATGTGTGCCAGGAATGAATTGTTATTCCTGCCCTGGCGCTGTTGCATCATGTCCTATCGGAGCATTACAGGCTACGCTTGGAAGTTATGAATATAAATTTGCTTTTTATGTATCAGGTTTCATGATTCTGATCGGAACTATCATGGGACGTTTTGTGTGTGGATGGTTATGCCCTTTTGGCTTGATTCAAGATGTATTAAATAAAATACCACTTCCTTCTAAGTTGAAAATCCGCACATTTAAAGGTGACAAACAACTGCGCTGGTTAAAATATATAATTCTTGCCGTTTTTGTTGTTTTAATGCCATTATATTTTACAGATATGATCGGACAGGGATATCCTTGGTTTTGCAAAGTGATTTGCCCGGTTGGAACATTAGAGGGAGGAATACCACTGGTGTTGATGAATAAAGCCATGCGGGCTACCGTAGGATGGCTTTATGCTTGGAAAAATGTCATTTTGATTGTGACGATTTTGATTTCAGTTATTATTTATCGTCCGTTTTGCAAATATATCTGTCCGTTAGGAGCAATATATTCTTTATTTAATCCAGTTTCAGTTTTTAGATATCGTGTTGATTTTGAAAAATGTATTCACTGTGGAGCTTGTGCGAAAATGTGTCCAATGGGCTGTGACCCGGCAAAGAATGCTAATAGTCTGGAGTGTATTCGTTGTGGAAAATGTAAAAATATATGTCCAACTCAGGCAATTAGATGCACTGTATTTTCGAAAAGATAAAACAACTTCATGCTGTATTTGAAGAGAAGATATGCTATTATTTATAGATATAGAAGTAACGAAAAAATCGTATATCTTATATCTGATGGAGGCAAGTTATGACAGAAAGAGAAAAAATGTTGGCAGGGGAACTGTATGATTGCGGAGATCCTGAATTATTAACACAATGGCATATAGCAAAAGACTTGGTTAGAGATTATAATCAAACAAGCTCAGCTGATGAGAAAGAAAAAGAACGAATATTAAATGAACTTCTTGGAGGAAAAGGCAAAAATCTATGGATAACAGCACCTTTTTATGTTGACTATGGTAACAACATCTATTTTGGAAATAATTGCGAAGTCAACATGAACTGTACTTTTCTTGATGATAATACGATACGAATTGGAGATAATGCTCTAATTGTGCCTAATGTACAAATATATGCGGCATTTCATCCAACAAATGCAACGGATCGCTTTGGAGAACCAAAAGAAGATGGTTCATTTGAATTCTGTAAAACACAAACAGCGCCTGTTATCATAGGCAATAATGTATGGATCGGAGGCGGTGCTATTATCATGCCGGGAGTTACGGTCGGAAATAATGTTGTTATAGGTGCAGGAAGTATTGTCACAAAAGATATTCCAGATGACGTGATAGCTTACGGAAATCCATGCAGGGTGGTAAGAGATAACAAATAATATTCAAATACGTAAAATAATAAAATGAAAAAGCATTACGGAGTAATAGAAGTATCTTCGTAGTGCTTTTTTCAATTCACCACTTGACTTTGTGGCAAAGAATTGATGAGCCGGGATGAGCTGGCTGTAATGGATGGAAATAAATGTATCTTACAGCTTCGAGGTGTGCGACCATTTCTCAGTAATAAATACGATATTACAAAACATAAGAGATATAAAGAATTGGCGGATGCGAATCCAAAGAATGCATTTGATGTGGAAAAATATCTGGAGCATAAGCTGGCATTTTCGCAGGATACGGAATTTGAGGTGTATGAAGTAAATGTAACGGAGGAGGATGTGAAAGAGAATGAAACAGAATAAAAAGCGTTAGAGCATGTAGAAATCCATCTATGTGCTCTATTTTTTTTAACGTTTTTTCAAGAAAAAGTCCTAACAGTCAGGTGGAAAGGAGACGAAAGTGAAGATAAAAATAAGATCCCCTTGTAAATAAAACAGGTAAAAAAGAGGTCTGAATAATAGGGAAAGGAGAGAAAAACGCTGACAGACCATGAAAACAGCGTTTGTTCAGAAAAGAATATGGGATTTTTCGGAAGTGCAGTTACAATCTTACAGACATTAGTTGTAGCAATCGGTGCTGGTCTTGGTGTCTGGGGTGTCATCAACTTGATGGAAGGTTATGGTAACGATAACCCCGGAGCAAATGCTCATGTACGGTAAGGAAGCAAGCAACCGAAAACAAGAGATAGACCGCCAG
>SAMEA3387500__coassemble_4110_pt1 | contig 4310 bp, 3 predicted proteins | sample SAMEA3387500__metabat2_high_PE_001 | metagenome-assembled genome bin SAMEA3387500 (sample SAMEA3387500) | Felis catus | biome: Faeces | place: United Kingdom | collected 2012
ATTTTTTCCATAATTTTTCTTTCCTTTCTAAAAAATGATTAGGTATTAGTTTCTCCGTTAAAAGATGATTTGTCCGCGTCAATGTCATACTCAGAGGGCAGCGGAAACGCTAATACAAATGTATTAAATAGTGGTACAAGTGGCATAAATGTGGAAAAATATGCCAGGTTGAAATGACTTTTTCAACAAAGACGATTTTAACCGATTATGCACTACTTTTTTCTGGATTGCCGAAAGCTGCATACAATCAAAACTTCTTTTTCCCTGCAACAGATTCAAACGGTAATTGCAAAAACGGAAATTTAGAGATTGGTGTAACTGGAGAGATCCACGAAAATTGGTACCACAAGCCAACTTCAGGCGTTAATGTTAAAACCGGTTTTACTTATATCACTCAATAATGCCGGGTTGGAGGTGCAAGGATACTTTTTTATATTTTTGCATAAATCCAATGCATAAAAACATTGCTGTTTATCGCAAAATCCAGCCATACCGTATATCCCCCTGTCCCGGCATTTTTATTAAATCCTTTGCAGCGTAGTTTAACATTACCAGATACTTCCTGCATATATACGGCAAGCATTTCGTAACCGGACGGAATGGTTATATATCCGTAGGATTCACCATTCCCGCCGTCCTTGAAAGAGATATTTCCGGATTCGCTTACTATTTTCGCGGACAAACCATCTTTTAACTGCTTAACAGTCCTGGCATCTGCAACATATCCAGCCGTATTTGTCGTGAAGTTATTTGCCACTCCCTGAGATGCTGCACTACCTAATTTAGGCTTATTAGTAAGATTGTTGTAATTTTGCAGTGTTTCCGTGTTTTTTCCACCTACTGTAGCAGCATTTCCTCCCTTCGCAGGCAAAGAGGCAGGTTTATTCGTTAAATCGTTGTAACTTCCACTTGTCGCAACCGCCTTTAACGCCGGTCTGTTTGAAAGGTCGTTATAGTTTCCGGTAAAAGCTACTGTTTTGAATTTTTTTTCAGCAACCAGCATATCAATGCCCTCAATCGCTGTTCCATTAATCCTTACGCGGCAAAACGGCTTCTGTGATACAAACACCCCTGTTCTGATATCCGTATTCTGATAAACCGGGTCCTCAGGGTTTGAAGATGCAGGAAGCCCGTTCACCACTTCAAAAGCTACCTCCTCAACTCCTGTTTCTTCATTCCTGGTATATTTTACTACTACGATATCTCTTCGCTGCATGCCCTGCGTTCCGGACTGTATGGTAATATTTTCAGATTCCCCGTATCCAATATATACCTCTCTTCCGTCAAAAACCGCCACCCCGTCTTTGACTGTAATCTGGTTCGCGGTCTGGATTGCCACCGCCATTTTATTTCCTACCGGCAGAATAGCTGCTTCCCCAAAAATACCACGGTTAAAGTCTGCCCACTGTTCTGCAGTGATATGGTCCCGGCCTTTATATCCGGTTACCAAATTCAGTGCCATTCTAACTCTCTCCTTCCACCTTATATTCTATTGTCAGAGTTTCATTTTCCACTTTTACAATCTTTTGCACAACCGGCTTTTGCAGATATACACCTGTTTCGTAATCCCGTCCGGCAATGATATCCCCAATCTGCAGGTCGGCCTCCTGAACACTCATACCCATGGTCTTTTTGCCCATCAGCTCCTGCAGTTTTTCCGTACCATTTTCAATTAAGTCCTCCATTCCTTCTGCACTACTGTAATCGTAAACAGCCGTACGCTCCAAAAGCCCGTTATAATATTTCTTATCCTGCCGTATACTGCCGTCCAACTGAGCGTACAGATGCGCCACCTGTCTGTCCTTCAGTTCTCCTTTTCCTAAGCAAATCAGGTGATTGATTCCCCGTCTGGATTCTTTGAGATTGATTGCAATTTTACTATCCTGTGAATATTCAATCTCGCTGGATAAATTCCGGATAGGCACAGCAGAAAGTACAACAGAAAACGGCTCATTTGAGCCGCCTTGCTTTATCTCTATATGAATCCTGGCATTTCTCCTTAGAAGCATCTTCGTGAAGCCGGTGAGCGCATCTGTATAGCGGTCAAACTGGTAAGTGCCTACATCTACGCCACTGGGTTCTTCCGGAATGGTAAACAGACCGTCAAAGGCACCATTCAGCACCTGTCGCATAACGTCATGAGCGTCCCCTTTGACAATCCTATAATCCTGTCCTGCCGGCGGTTCAATGATAAATTCCTGTAAGAACCTTCGGAAAGAATTCCCCAGCCACTTTTCTTCTGCCTCATTTGTCCAGGAGTCCGTTTCCTCTATTAAAGCGCCGTATTCTGTCCCGGGGCATATCAAATACATTCCAAAATCCAAAATTCCTTTTTCACAGGTGACTTCCACGTCATTGGTATCCCCTATGTCAAAGTCAAGTGTCGCGGAATCCGGAATCCTTCCCTTTTCCATTTTATCTGCAGAACAGATTATAAACTCCATTTCGGTTCACTCCTTTCATCGTAAAGTATAATATCTACCCCGTAAGTTCCCGGCCAGCTAACCGTCTGTACTCCCGGAGGTATTTTTTGAAATACGGAATAGTCTTTTCTTCTGGCGTTATACAGGTCTGTTTCTTCTCCCAAGCGTCCGATTTTCTTTACCGTTCCGGCTGCGCTGTCGATAATCAGCCGCTCCCCTTCGTAAACTGTTGCATATACGGTATACGGGTGTCCTGCAATCTGGATATTAGGATTATCCACAAATCCATAGATGACCATGACGAAATCCGTGTCTGTAAAAGCCTCGTTATTTAGCGTCCTTCTTCCATGCGTCCCAACCAAATCGAACGGAAACCCAAACAGGGGATATGTAATTTTTAGATTAGATGGCTTTAAAAAATCAAATGGGAAATCTTTTACCACAGCTCCATTCTCTACAGGCTTCCCCTGTGCGGTTTCTCCGGAAATATCTGGATTTTGGACGTCCCCTTCTACTGGTTTCTGTTGTGGAAGATAACGATAAGTAGTTTCCCTTCTCCAAAGCGGATTCGGACAATAAAAATTTATAGTATTTTGCGACCAGGTATTTTTGATACTTGAAACTCCCGTTTCTGATTCGATGCAATATCCTTCAATGTAATATTCGCCAAAGTATATCCTTCCCGGCTTTTTCCTCATTACATCATTTTCAAAATCTTTCCGCAGTCTATCAAGAAGGCTTTTTCTCTCCTCAAGGCTTCCTCTGAATTGCAACACAATCTTATAGTTTTGCGCTTCTTTTGTGAACTCTTTTAGCTTTTCTCCAATCTTCTCTTTTTCTGAACTGGGTTTCCATGAATATTTGTGAAAATTTCCTTCTGATGCCCTCATTTCCTTGGCATATAAATCGTATTCGTTTCCACTCGATGCTTTATACTTTATCATGTAAATACAACCCCCAATTCCTTTAATGCCCTGGTCACTTCTCTGTCTTTCAAATATACCTTTATCACAGGATTTTTATTGGCTATCATCTCCAATAACGCCAATATTTCACGAAGCAGCTCTTCAACTATTGTATCTGATGTATTTTTCGGCCTTCCGATACGCCCGTTGTATTCAACACCTGTTTCAAAAGGTTTTGTCACAGTTCCTTCCATTAGGTTGACGGATTTTCTTATCGGTCCAAGATTCCCTTCAATACCTTTTGCAAATCCCTGGTCTATCATTTCTCCGACCCATATTCCCCATCTGGACGGAGAATGTATTCCGAAAAATGCGAGTACTCGGTCTTTAAATCCTCCCAGTACGCCCTTCACTGCGTCCCATAACTGTCCTGCTGCCCCTGCCAGTCCTGAAGCAATGCCGCTTATGATATTCATTCCAACAGACCACCAATCTGTATTCGTAAATACCCCAATAACCTCATCAACAATCTGTGGAATCTGCGCAACCAAATCTGGTATAGCCCTCACGATTCCTGAGGCAAGATTTCCTAAAATCTCAATACCCGTCTGCAATATAGACGGCAAATGTGCGCCTATCGTGTTGATAAAGTCTGATGCTGCCTGGCTTGCCGATGAAACAACCTGCGGCAGATTGTTGATGATTCCGTCAACAATGCTCAAAAGCATCTGAACGCCAGACCGCAACACAGACGGCAGGTTTTGTCCTATTGTGGAAATAAAATCAGCTATTACTTGAGTTGCTGACGAAACAATTTCAGGCAGATTATTGGTAATTCCATTTGCAACGTTTAAAAGCATCTGGACACCGGATTGCAGTACTTCCGGAAGCATTTGTAAAATTTTATTTATGAAATTATTGACTACTGTTCCGGTTGCTGAAATCAGCACCGGTATCTTGGACAGGATTCCATTTACCACAT
>SAMEA3387500__coassemble_4939_pt1 | contig 3577 bp, 8 predicted proteins | sample SAMEA3387500__metabat2_high_PE_001 | metagenome-assembled genome bin SAMEA3387500 (sample SAMEA3387500) | Felis catus | biome: Faeces | place: United Kingdom | collected 2012
ATTTTCGTCATGCTTATCCACTCTCCTTTATCAGTGTGTAATATATAAATTCGTAACCGTCTTCGGTGATTCCTTCCCGGAGGCTGTCCTTGTCCAGATACCAGCCGGGAGGCACCTTGATTTCCCTCGAAAAGGTATTCCCTTTCATGGGTTTTGTTTTTGCTACCGGACGGACAAGGTTTTTGCTGGGGTTGTAGGATTTCTTCTGGATCTGCTCATCGGTCTTCCTGGTCTTCTGGAAGTATTTTATGAAGTATTCTGCCAACCTTCTGTACTGTCCGGATCTCTCCATGGGTTTTATGGTTGTCCAGCCATACGGCCAGATGTCCCGCAAAAGCCGGATATCTATGGGGCTGACTACCATGTGTATATGGGCGCCGCCCCGTTCCCCTACTTCCGCAGTCCATACATATTTGAATATGGCGCCTGTCTTTTTGTAGACTTTCCGCAAATCCCTAAGAAGCTTCTGCTCATGCCGATGCAGCTCCTCTACGCTTCCCGGACGTTCCTCTTTCTTGTAGTCAAAGGTTATGTACCAGCACTCCCCATTGAAGTTGGCATTTAACAGACGGGTAAGTCTTTTTACCAGATGTCTGTCATTTATCTTTTTCTGTCTTTCTGAGGTGGGGTTTACCCTCTTGCTTCTCTTCCTCCCCTTTGGCTGTAACCAGTAAGTATAGAACCTTGCTATTTCCCTTGTCCTTCCAGCCCGGCATGTCATCTTCATGTATGGCATATGCTGCGGTCCTCCTGTCGAAACTGTAATAAACTTAGCAAGTCTAAAACGGGCATTTGCCCGTTCTTCTTTTCTTGCTTTTTCCCGCCGTATGCGCTATACTTATCTTGTATTTTTTATAGGTCTATACGGCTTGCTCAGAGGTTGCAGCCTCTGAGCTTTTACTTTACCTGCATAAAATGTCTTTCTGAATCTATTGCATAGCGGTGCTCCCGCTCTCCCATGAAATTCCCCTTTCCTCCATGAGAACCATGGAAACGTTCTAAGTATTTGTTACTCTCTATTGATATGGAACTTATACCGTATTTCTCTTTTACCCTGTGTACTTCTTTAAAGACTTTTATCATGTCCTCTTCCAGGCTGTTAAATTCTGCCATTGTCTTCCTCCTTGCCTGTGTTTTATAGTTCTCCTCTTTTATAGGCTTCATATTTGGGACCTATAATGTAGTAGCTGTCCCTTGCGTTCCCTGTCTTTTCTTTCGGGAAGCGTACCCCTATTTTATTAAACGGATAAACTCCCCTTTTGATATGCTCCCGGATATACCCTGTAGACAGGTTCATCATTTTCGCTGCTGCCGGGATTCTGATGAAATCCCCTATTTTTTCTCCCACATGCGCACCTCCCTTCTTGTGTTTTTCTGGTTCTCCTCCTATACTGTAGATACAGGCATCTGCCAATGCCGAGTAAAAAGAAAGGAGCATATCTTGGATAATTTAACCAAATTTCAAAAGTTTTTACTTACCTCCATGTATAAGGAAGTCATAAGCCGCCAGCCTGCACTCCCCATGGAAAGTGCAAATTATTTTCATGATTCTGATGAGATAAGAGATTTATTTTCTCCAGAATCTTCTTCCGATTATATTGCAGACATATGCTGGAAATTAAATGAAAAAGGGGACATTTCTTGCTATCCTGGTGACGATTTAGCTAACGACATTAAACTTACTGATGAAACTATCATCTACATGGAAAACAAATTCAAAAACGGATTAAAAGATGTTATTAATTTTCTTTCAAAATTCATTCCTTAAAATCCGTTCCGGCTGTGTTATTTCTTTAATCACAGCCGGCTTCCCTGTAGATTTCATGGCCGCCACGTGTTTCCTTTCTGAAATTCACAGCATGGCTTATGTCTTTTGTATGCCTACATGGATTTTCTTTTGTATTTTTATAGCAGTGTGTCTTTTTACAGTCTTCTTTTTCTCCGTCACACAGATACCAGATTGTCTTTTTCTCCTCTATCGTCTTCCTCACCCCACTTTCTATTCTCCTCTTTCTTCTGGTAACCTTGGCTTTAGGAATTTATCCCTATTTGCCATTGCTTTTCTTTATCTTTCATCCTATAATTTACTTACAAGTTTCTATACCTGCTAAAAAACTCTATGAAAGGATTGATTTTATGTTAAACAGAAACAGTAAACGTTTTTTAAAATTTTTAAGACATTCCACGCCTGATTTTGATGATCGTGTATTTTCCTATGAGTTTATCGAAGAAAACTACCCCCTTCCTTTGGAGTCGGTTTTTGCTACTGTTCGTTATCTTGATAAACTTGGTTATGTTGAAATTGCTAAGATGAATGGACATTCCTTTGGAGTTGTCCTTACAGAACTTGCACTTCATCCATATGAATTTTCGATTGCAAAAATAAAGACTTTTCTGTTCCAAAGTATTTTTACGCCAATCGTTGTTTCTATCGCCACCACCCTTATTACATTGTGGCTAAAATCGTTGTTATGATTGAAGTAATCATACTTACAAATATAATCCATAACCAATGTTCTATTTTTTTATTTTGCTTCTCAATTTGTTTTTCCTGTTCGCTCATTTCTCTCACCCCGCTTTCTATTCTCCTCTTTCTTCTGGTAACCTTGGCTTTAGGAATTTATCGGTATTTACCATTGTTTTTCCTTGTTCCCCATTCTATAATTTACTTACAGGCCACTGCCATGGCTGAGTCTTATAGAAAGGAAAACGCACGTATGAATAAAGATAAAGCTTTAAAAGCTATTGAATCCTTCAAGGATTCTACAAACTCAGTTATCTATTCTCCTAATTCTCCAGCAACAAAAGGTGATATCAACATTCTTAAAAAGCAAGTTGCTGAATTGGCACAGAAATTAGTTGAATCTATTTCTGAATAGCTTTTTCCCCTGTCTCTTCTGGCAGGGGTGTTTCTCTCTTAAATTTAATAGCATTTATACGGTTAAGTTCATAGTAACATTGCTGGATTTCTTCTATAGCCTTCACCAATCTTTGAAATACTGCATCTACTTCCTGCTCATCAATTTCTAAAATTAAATTGTATTTTCCCATTTCCATCACCTCGCTTTCTTTTTATCAACGAACTTCTTGCCTTTCCGTATTCTCCCATCTATAATTTACTTACAGGCCACTGCCATGGCTGAGTATATATGGAAGGAGTATGATTCTTTTGGATAAAATAGTCAGAGACGAAACCATTTTTGATGATGAATCTCCATTCACATGTTTTGAAGTAGAAAAGTTTGTGTACAATGAAACTCACCGAACTTATTTCTTTAGTGAATGGATTCGCCATGACCGTAATCCCGATAACAGTCTTATTATTTTGACCGCAAATGATGGTACTGATGATTTTGTGCAAGTTAAGATATTAGGAACAGAAAACGGTTATTATCTAGCTATGTCAAAACTGTCTTTGTAGATTGCTTCAATTTCTGGTGCATCTACAGGATTCGTTATTATGTGCTGGGAGTTATTTATTACCTTAAATACTCCCAGTGACTTTTTATTCTTTACATCTACTATAGAATAAATTAAATTTCTGCTATATATTTTTGAGATGATGTATGGTAAAATA
>SAMEA3387500__coassemble_7550_pt1 | contig 2395 bp, 3 predicted proteins | sample SAMEA3387500__metabat2_high_PE_001 | metagenome-assembled genome bin SAMEA3387500 (sample SAMEA3387500) | Felis catus | biome: Faeces | place: United Kingdom | collected 2012
TAATACATCTACAGTTATAAGTGATATAAAAAAATACATGGCAAAAATATAAAAAAATGACAAAAACCCCTTACGCTTTCATTGCGTAAGGGGTTCTGTTATTGAAACTAATTAAGTTTCCACACCTGTTATCTACGGTGTATTACTTTTCATTGATTGCAGCCTGGCTTGCATACACATGGGGCATGGAATGTTGTACCGTAACCGGAAGATTGATAATGGCTTTTCTCTCTTTCGTTGGCTTCCAAACCTCCAAAACCGCATTACACACCTCAAGGGCATATTCCGGCTCTGTTCCGGTAAAGCTTTCCGGGCTATACTCAAAGCGGTAGCTCTCTCCTGCTTCCTCAGTAAGCTCTTTTAACAGCTTTGCTCCTTCTACTGCAATCTGCAGAATCTCTTCCTTTGATTTTCTAAATACTTGTTCTCTCTGGGAAAGAGAGGTCGAATTATATACATGCACAATGACGTTTTTTGCGCCTTTTACTGCCTCAAAGGTTTTCTTGATAATATGTTCTCTTGCCTGGGTGAGCACCTGAATGGTGACATCATCAGGAATGAGATTTTCCTCAATCAGTGTACGAAGAAAGGTATATTCTGTTTCAGATGCTGCGGGAAATCCAACCTCAATTTCCTTAAATCCGATTTTCACAAGAAGCTTAAAAAACTCTATCTTCTGTTCCAGATTCATAGGAATCACCAATGCCTGATTTCCATCTCTCAAATCCACACTGCACCACACAGGCGCCTTCTCTACATAGTCCTTCTTTGCCCAGTCCATACACTCTACCGGCGGAAGGAAATACTGTCTTTTGTATTTGCTGCTGTTTTTCACTTTCTAACTCCTCCCATTTTCATAAATAATTTCTTATTACGATACCATTTTAAAGTATAAACGTCAATTATAAATTCTACCAAAATTAGATTTTTCGCTTATTTGACTTTTCTAATTCGCCTGCATTTTTTTGAATTTAAAAATCCAAAATTCACACCCGGCTATTCCTATGAGAATTTTTAACAACTCTGGGATCAGGAAAAATGTTTCAAACAATCCCGGAAAATTAAAGGGAAGAACAACTTCACCTCTGAAAAGTCCCATTCCAAAAAAGAAGAGAATCATCAGCCCTACACCGCCTTTTACGCCAAAGCGGCGGACAACCCAGGCAGCAATGCCTCCTGCTGCAGTAAACAGAACAGACCACGCCGCAAGCTTTAAAAGCGTATTTATTCCGAATCCGGCAGACTTATCTGTTCCATAAAACTTTTGCAGCAAAAGTGCACCGCAGTATGTCAAAAGAGCGCTCTCCAAAAGCAGAAGAAAAGTTCCCGTAAGATATACCAGGCTGCTATTTCTTAAAAATTCCTTTCTGGTTCTTCCAAAACCAATTGCCCAGTCAAAGCTCATGTATAAATCCAGTGCAACCCACGAAACTGCCAGGAAACCGGCTGAAATCCAGGGCGCTTTTACAAGAACCTGTCCCTCTATACCAGCCCCCAAAGGAAACATACTGTCAAGGTAATGATGCAAAAGACACTGCACTGTCAAAACTACCGCAAAGATTGCAAAAATTACGCCTCCCATGGTCATCAGGTCGCACTTTTTTAATTTCCATTCAATCCATTTTCTTTTTTTCATGTTCTCACCCAAACATCTAAATATGTATCTCTGCCTTTCTGAAAAGTTTCCATGCCAAAAGCGCCAAAAGCAACGTACCACCAGCCAAAATTACTGTCCAAAGACCCAGAAGGCCAATGGAAGACTGCATTTGTAAATTCATCGTAATTTCGCCCTTTTTCAAAATTCCTACCACCATATAGGCAACTACAAAGCCCATCATACCACTGACACATACAATGGGAATCAGTATAAGCTGCCGATATCTCAGATGCAGAACTGCCATGCATTCACAAAAACCCAGCGCAAACAGAGAACTCATGAGCAGAAAAAACAATTCCATGAAAAAAATTCCGTTTCGCTGTTTTCCTGTCAAAAGAAAAGAAATCAGGCCTGCGCTCAGTACAGTGAGCATTTTTCCTGCCTGCATATTCCAAAAACACTTTTTTCTGGTACGGCCAAAGCTGATTTTCAGAGGTTCTAGGGTTTCATAATAAAAAATCAGAGTCAAAGCGCCTAACAGCCCTGCAATCAAAATTAAAGGCGCATCGCAGTATTTTTCAATTATATTGACTGTTGCTGACCAGGAAACGCCTTTTCCCCTCAAAAGAAAAAGCGCTATCATAGCACCCAGCAGTAAAACTGCACTGCCTATGTTTCCTCCTGCATAAGAGAAACAGGAATATTTCTTTTTTATATTCATACGTTTTCCTCCTCCCTGCAAAGGGTAGTGTCAAAAACTACCCATTTTTTATTGTTTAAATCTATTAAAAACCTTGA